>Ga0182013_10000555_pt1 | contig 51264 bp, 40 predicted proteins | sample 612S2MmetaG_FD_120487 | JGI IMG/M metagenome (GOLD analysis project Ga0182013, IMG submission 120487) | Permafrost microbial communities from Stordalen Mire, Sweden - 612S2M metaG | ecosystem: Environmental > Terrestrial > Soil > Wetlands > Permafrost | place: Sweden: Stordalen | collected...
ATTGCTCACCATTTGGGTGACCTCTGAGAATTGGTTCGCGAAGCTGCGAACTTCGCGTCCCTACTGTTGTAAAACAGGATTCTCAGGGGTTGCCAAATGGCCGTGTGCATAGTTCAGGTAGAATCAGCCCCGTCTCCTCAGCCAGCGGAATAAACTCGTCAGGCGACACGATTCCGCGTTTTGGATGGTTCCAACGCAGCAGAGCTTCAGCGCCTATTAAGCATCCGCGATCCACCTGGGGTTGATAGTAAAGCAGGAACTGATTCCCGCTCATAGCAAGGCGGAGTTCTTCTTCCATTAGCGCGCGGGCATTCACCGCGATCTGCAATGCTGGAACAAAGAAATGGATGGAGTCCCGGCCTGCCGCCTTAGCCTGGTGCATGGCCAAATCAGCCTGCTGTAATGCCTCGCTCGCGCTCTCCAGATTATTCCCGAACACGGTGATTCCGATGCAGGAAGTCATGCGACACTCGCGGCCGTCAATTTGATATGGCAGATCGACAATTGCCAGGACTTTTTCAGCGACTGCCTTCGCTTGAGTCAAAGCTTCCTCGAGATTCTCGCTCAGGTCTTCGAGCAATACAACAAATTCATCTCCACTTAGCCGCGCAACAGTGTCATCCACGCGGAGGCAGGTGGTCAGACGCAGCGCAATCTCCTGAAGCACAAGGTCCCCCGAATGATGGCCAAGTGTATCATTCAGCGTCTTGAAATCGTCGGGATCCACAAAGAGCAGCGCTCGTCTTTCGCTTCTTCGCGTGTGCGTTCCAGCAGTCAGTCTCAGCCGGTCAAGGAGCAAGCGACGGTTCGGCAGGTTTGTCAACTGATCGTAGAAACTCAGCTTCTTTATCTCCTTCTCGGCCACTTTGGCGCCAGAGATATCCCGCATGCAGGAAAGTATGCACGGAGTTCCGTCGATCGAAATCAGTGTTGCCGAGATTGACCCGGTGAACACTTCGCCATTCTTTCTTCTGAACTTTGCCTCGACATTCTCGCAATTTGTGTTTTGACGAAGCATCTCGACCAAAGGCTGACGATCCCGAATATCCTCCCATGTGCCTAGTTCCAGGGCCGTCCTGCCTAAGAAGTTATCCGTAAATAGAAACAGTCTGCCTCCAACAGATCATGGCGCATGCGAGTGAGAGAAGCGCGACGTAGCTGGCCTCTGTCTTTTCGAAGCTGACCAGCAATTTGCGGAACCGATTGATCCATGAGTGCGTTCTCTCCACTACCCAACGGCGAGCCTTGAATCCAGGTTTGCTGAACTTGTCATGGGCCTCTTCGCGGCGCTGCTTGATGTGCGGCTTATAGTCCCGCTCGACGACCGCATTCGATGCTGGCAAGCCTTTGTAGCCCGCATCGGCGCAAAGATTGTACTGCCCGGCTCGGCCCGGCATCTCCATCACGAGATGATCCAGCGTGGCCTCAAGCAGTTTTACGTCATGCGTGTTTGCGCCGCTGGCGACGAGCGATAGCGGGACGCCAATCCCGTCGACCAACAGGCTTCGTTTGCGCCCATTTTTTCCCCCGATCCGTGGGGTTGGGGCCCACGCATTCGGTCGCCAGCGGTGCTTTGTGCATCGCGGCGTCGATGCTCTGCCAGTTCCATGCGATGGCTTCCATCTCGTCATACTCGGCCAGTCCGGCTTGCCACAGACGAAGAAAGAAGCCTGCCTGCTGCCACTTCTGAAAGTGCAAATGTACCGCGCTGGCGCTGCCAAACTCCCGTGGAAGAGCCTTCCATTGGCAACCGGTGCGCAGCACATAAACGATGGCGGAGAAGATCTGGCGTGGCGGCATGGGCTTGCGACCGCCACCGGGCTTGCGATGATAAGCGCGATTCGTTGACCGCTGTGGGAGAGGAATCAATGGCTCAACCTTCGCCCAAAACGCATCTGAGACAGTCCATGACTTGATCTGAGGCATCCTGGAATGTATCTTCGCCCAGTTTGCATCTCTCAATCCGTGCTGTTTGTTATCGAGAACCAAGATCGAAACTATTTACGGATAAGATCTAAGGCTTCCTTGCCCTCGAACCCCATGAGTTCCACGAATGCCCTATTTACATCGACATACTTTCCACTTTTCAGATCGCTGATTGTGATGCAATCGCGGCTCGTCTGGAATAAAATGCGATAACGTTCTTGCATCGTCTCCAAATTCACTTGGACCTGTTGGCGCTTTGTGACGTCGTGAACGATTGATAGGAATAGCGATTTTCCCTCTATGTGGATCGGCGCGGAATAGGCTTCGACAAAGCGCAGTTCACCGCAGGAACGCCGGTGAAGTAAGTTGCAATAGTTACGCCCCTCGCGAACCGCCCGCAGCTGTTCCCGGGCACAATCTTTCTTTGGCGTGATGTTGATCTGGCTCAACCGCATGCCGGCCATGCGCCGCTGAGCATAGCCGTAGTAGGAAGAGGCGGCCTCGTTGGCTGCGATGATTACTTCACCTGACGGACCTGCCAAGATCATAACGACGCTGCTCTCCTCGAAGAATCTGAGGAAGCTATCCTCGTTTTCAGCCAATGCCTGCATAGCCCGCATCCATGCTGTTGCATCCCACTCACCCGCCGGGGACGCGGCGACATTCTCTTTCGAATCCGGCAAAGGAGCGATTCGTAGACCATCCTTGCGGAACGCGTCTTTCTCGCGCCTGTTGATCATCCCGCCAGACCAGACCTTTGGAGATCGAATAACACTGCGCAAGTTCACCAGGAATGCTCGCGGGCGCCACCAGGATTCAACGGCCCGAGAAGTTTGCCTTGTTGTCTCCCTTTGGGCACAATTGGACAGCACGCTCGATGCGGATTTCACGAGTTGGGTCCTCTCATCGGGATCGGCGCTGATCTTGCCGTCCGGAGCCAGGTCCCTGGTCGGATCCAACCCGGCAAACTCGACGCTGTTATTTATCCAACCCACGGCTACCTCAATCGAAGATCATCTCCAGTTGCTCTATCGTCGGCAGCGTCCCGAAGTTCGCCTAAACAGCTCGAATCGAGCCGGATGCATTTGCCATTCATGCCGGGAAAAAGCTATGATTCGGCCACCAATCCTGCCTTGCGAGCCTGAGCATCGCAATAGATTGTCGGCGAGTCGGCCGGGGCTGGCGCTTGGTCATTTCACCACTGGCAGCGATCCATTGCTAACGATCACCTTCGCCAGGGTTGCATTGGGAACGTATTGGATAATCAACGTGATCCTTCTGTTGGAAGCATCAAGCGGTTGTAGAGGCTTGCGCAGCTTCCGATCGGCGAACCCGCGGACTTGAACGACCTGGTTTGGTCGGACCCCGTTATCCTCCATCAGGCGCCTGGCGGTATTGGCGCGGTCTGTCGAGAGCTCCCAATTGCCGTAAGTGTGTGAGTTTGAATATGGCTTGGAATCGGTGTGACCTTCGATTGAGATTGGATTCGGCAACTTTCCCGCTTCTGGGGCCAATATCTTCAGCAGGTTCTGCAGAATTGGAGTTGGCTGTGCGCTCCCGGTTTCGAAGAAGGTCCCGGTAGGATCCTCCATCAACTCGATTTGCAGGCCTTCCGGCGTGACGGTCATCTCAATCAACTTCTTGAGTTTGTCGAAGTCCTTCATTTTTTCCATCGACTTCATCAGGTCGTCTTTCAACTTGGACATGTCTTCCTTCTTGACAGCTGCAGCATCGCCGGCGCCACCAAGTCGTGTCCCCGTTTTCTGGGCCGTACCATTCGGGTCGCGGAAATATCCGCCAACCGCGGTCTGTATCGGCTTGCTGCTGTTCATCAGCCACAGCACGATGAACAGTGCCATCATTGCCGTCACAAAATCGGCATATGCAACTTTCCAGGCCCCGCCGTGGTGGGCAGCATAGCCGCCCTTCTTCTTGATGATGATGACCTGCTCGTTGTCAGACATAGTTTTATGAGCCTACGCGGCTTCCGGTATCAGCGCAGACTCCTCCGCTTTCTCTCTGCACGCCTTCTCTACTTCGACGAAGCTCGGCCGGGCGTGTCCGGGGATTGCGCGGCGACCCATTTCAACCGCCATAATGGGCGCAGTGCCTTTAATCGATGCCAACATCACGACGCGGAGCACGTGGTAGTAGCTGTTTTCCTCATCCACGATCTTCGACATATTCGAGGCCAGCGGCCCAACCAATCCGTAGCAAAGAAGAATTCCGAGGAACGTCCCGACCAGGGCTGCAGCCACATGGGTCCCAATTTCCTCGGGCGGCCCGCCCAGCGAACCCATCGTCACCACCACACCCAGCACCGCCGCCACGATTCCGAGACCCGGCAACGCATCTGCCATCGTGGTCAATGCCTGGCATGGTTGATTGGCTGTCAGATGATGAACTTCCATATCGAGTTCCATCATCTGGTCCACGTCAAACGGGCTCACCCCCCCGGTGATCCCCATGCGCATCGTGTCGCAAACAAAGCCTTGAGCGTGATGATCTGAAAGGAACACTGGGTATCTCGAGAAGATCGGACTCTTGTTCGGGTCTTCAATATCGCCTTCTATAGCAATTGCGCCCTCTTTGCGGGATTTGGCCAGAAGGTCGAACATCATCTTCAGCGTGTCAAGATACCTCTTCTTTGTAAATGGCGATCCTTTGAACACGCCCAGAAGCCCCAGACCGATCTTCTTCAGAATGTGAATCGGATTCGCCGTCAAAACGGTACCGATCGCTGCTCCGCCGATGATAAGCAACTCGGCTGGCTGGAGCAGGACGCCTATTTTGCCCTTTTCCATCAAGTATCCCGCTATGACGCAGGCGAAGACAAGAAGAATTCCACCAATTGAAGCCATTCTATATTCCTTCCCGTCCGAATAGTATTTGTCGCAATGCCGCACAGGCAGCGAAGCATTCCGCGAGGAACTGCAAGCTCGTTTTCCCTCTATCGGCATACCTTATGTTCTGTTCCAACCCTGGTCGAGGATGGGCCTTCTCCACGATCCGGACGCAGGGGCGCGCACCACAATATGAAACCGCCGCAGTTCAGAAGTACGTCGGAATCGTGCGGAGTTGACACCTTGAAGAAGCTGAGAAGGCAAGGTTGGAGGCCCGGCCGCATTCGACCAGTTCGAAAAGCGTCAGAACTTGCAAAGGCGTAGTGTCCGGAAGGAGTTACGTCATTGAATCCAGAAGATCGCGCACTTTTTTCAACAAGTTTTCTCGCGTAAACGGCTTATCAAGAAATGCCGAGTCCTGTCCGCGAACATGCAGGTGAACAACCGAGTCGTCGTTGTATCCCGAAGCATAAAGCACCTTGATCTCTGGCCTCACTTCAGCCACTCTCTCAGCAAGAACAGAACCGCTGAACCCGGGCATTAGTACATCCGTGATCATCAAAGGCAGCGGTCCGTCGTGTTCCGCAGCCATGCGCAGTGCTTCGCCAGGGTCGCCGGAATCCAATACATTGTATCCAGAGTTTTCAAGAATTCGTCGCGTAAGCCCGCGAAGAGGGGCGGCGTCATCCACCAGAAGAATGGTCTCTGTTCCTCCCTTGGAAGGCGAGGCGATCTTCCGTGGCATGGCGACGTGGATATCGTCGCATCGGGGGAAATGGATCCTGAAAGTAGCTCCTTCACCTGGCTCGCTGTAAACTGCAATCGCGCCCCCGCTCTGTTTCACAAGACCAAAAACTGTGGACAGGCCGAGACCGGTTCCCTGTCCTTGCGGCTTTGTGCTAAAGAAGGGCTCGAAGATATGGGACTGCGTTTCAGCATCCATCCCGATTCCCGTATCGCTCACGGTCAACAGTACATATTGGCCAGGCTCTGTAGAAGGATGTTGATGAGCATACGCTTCATCGATCTCTACGTTCGCAGTCTTGACGATGATGAGTCCACCCTTTGGCATCGCGTCGCGAGCATTGATGGCCAGGTTCATCAGCATTTGTTCAACCTGGTTCGGGTCGGCCCTGATTTTTCCCAGGTCGGGGGCAAGCACACTTGCCAACTGAATGTTGTCGCCGAGCAGCCGGTCCAGCATTTTCTCCATGCGATGCACCGTCTCGTTCAAATCGATAATCACCGGTTCCAACACTTGCCGGCGGCTGAAAGCAAGCAGGCGTTGTGTCAAATTCCTGGCAGATTTACCTGCATTGTGAATCTCCAGTATCATGTTGTGGACCCTCTCCGGCAATGCCGTCTGGTCCTCAAGCATCTCGCAATATCCAAGAATCACTCCCAGAAGGTTATTGAAGTCGTGAGCCAATCCCCCGGCAAGTTGGCCAACCGCCTCCATCTTGAGCGCCTGCCGAAGCCGCTGCTCTAGGAGCACGGCATCCTTCCGCCGCCTTATGTCGCGTATATTGCACTGGATGACTTCCTCGTTATCCACACGATAGACGTTGCTTTCCACCTCCACCTCGATGGATTGGCCGCCTTTGGTCATCAGAGGCAGATCTTCATAGTGGACATACCGCTTGCGCTTCAGTTCTTCAAATGATCTCTTTGAAGCCTCAATATCCCTGGGCAGTCCAAGATCCCAAATCGCCTTTCCGAGCAATTCTTCATGGGAATATTCCAGCAGGCTTGCCAGGAACGGGTTCACATCGGTGACCGCTCCTGTCTCCACATCGAGAAGCAATATCCCATCTTGTGCGGCTTCAAAGAGTCGTTTGTATCTGACTTCAGTATCCATTAGGCCCTCTCCCGAAGGTGCGAGTTCTTTTGTACTTCGCCCCGCACTTTCTTCCATCTTCGCGGTTGAGGGCAATGGCAAAACCTCTATGACCGGACGCCGATTCGGAACTTTTGACTGAGCTACCGACTGTTGCAACGCATTGTCCTCGAGTTCTATCACAACCGCACCCATTCAAGTGGGTTGCCAACTGAACCGCGTGCTCTTCGCGTGACCACAAATGGATCGTCCGCAACACGTGCATCGCCGGGCTACCTCGAAGCCAACCAGATACGGGTAAATCCTTATCGGGAAAGCCACATCTCTTGATGTTCTGGTAAAATCCGCAGCGTTGCTGTACTGTATTGACCGGTTTGCCTGAACGGGTATTTCTAACACACAAGCATCAGTGCGACTGCAGAATCGCCGCTGCCTGCTCGGTCGCAGCCGTTTTCCCGAATCGCGAGCGCCCGCGGCAGTCGGGCCATGAAGTTGGTTGGAAACGTGTGGCTACTGCAAAAGCTCGGTTAATTGTGGCGCTCTGAAGGGCTGAGATGCAACGCTTGCATAGATAAGATGTTCCAGGCTGGCATATCCACATCCCGCCTTCAAATCGCACCGACATCAACGATCGTTTTCCCTCAGAGTTTCCCCTCAGAATCTGTCGGCAGGGCGCTGAGTTTTATTCAATGCGTCTTACTAAGAAGCAGCACAGGGGCTGACCAGCCGAGAAGCATGGGAGAAAAAGCCGGTCTCGCAAGTCTCCCGGTAAAGCAACCTGGCTGCCTCGGCGTCGACAGGCTTTGAGAACAGGAAACCCTGAATATGATCACATCTTAACTGGCGCAGGGTGCGTAACTGTTCCTCCGTCTCAACGCCTTCGGCGATCACATCGAGTCGCAGGGAATGAGCCAGTTGCATGATGGCCCTTACGATATCCAGGCTTCCATTTCCGGAGCTCAGTTCGCGGATGAACGAGCGATCGATCTTGAGAAAATCAAACGGCAGCCGCTGCAGGCGACTCAATGATGAGTATCCTGTCCCGAAGTCGTCAATCTGGAGACGGATGTTCATAGCCTTCAGGCGGTCGAGGACCGCTAGAGTCCGCTCAGTATTTCCCATGATGGAACTCTCGGTCATCTCGAGAGCCAGCGACTCGGGATCGAGGCCGGCTTCAGCGAGTGCAAACTCCACATCTCCAACCAGGCGAGAATCGTTGAATTGCCGGGCAGAGACATTGACACTGATCGTCAGACGAGGACCGTGGGCAAAGGTTTTCTGCCATTCGGCCATTTGCCGGCAAGCCTCGGTCAGCACCCAGCGGCCGAGGAGGACAATGAGGTCGCTTCCCTCGGCGATTGGAATGAACTCACTTGGGGGGATGAGACCCCGCTCTGGGTGATTCCAGCGAACCAATGCCTCGAAACCACAAAGGTGGCTGTCCCTGGCCGAGACGATTGGCTGGTAATGCACCACGAGTTGTTTCGCGTCTATCGCTTTACGCAAACCGCTTTCGATCTCGAAACGGGTGACGCCTTGCTTGCGCAATCCCTCGTCGAAGAATTCAAACCGCGCTTTGCCGTTGGTCTTGGCGTGATACATGGCAGTATCGGCATTGTGGAGGAGTTCTTCGGGTGTGCTGCCGGTGGAACTGAGGGCAATACCTATGCTGGCGGAGACAAACATGCGCCTGCCATCGAAGAAAAACGCCTCGCCAAAGCGCTCGAGAATACGTGCAGCGACCGTAGATGCGTCTGTCTCGCGCTCGATATGACCGAGGAAGATCGCGAACTCGTCTCCTCCGAGGCGAGCTACAAAAGATTCCCCAGAGCCAGCGCCTCGTGAACTGGATCGGATGCCCGCGCGCAGCCGTCCTGCGGCATTTATGAGCAGTTCATCGCCGGCGGCATGTCCGAGGCTGTCGTTGACCACCTTAAACTGGTCGAGATCGACGAACAGGACAGCGAAGAGCGTGTTTTGCGCTCGGGCAGTCTCGATCGCAGACTCGAGGCGATCGATGAAGTAGAGGCGGTTTGGCAGATGGGTAAGCGGGTCGGCAGTTTTGCCTTCCGTGATGTCGGTCTGCGATCCGGCGATCCGGGTTGTTTTGCCGGACGAGTCGCGCACCGCGATACCCCGGCTGAGCGTCCAGATATAACCGCCGCCTTTATGGCGCATTCGGTATTCACTTACGAACTCCGGGATTTTGCCGTCGCAATGCGCGGCAATCTCAGCGCGGACTCTTTCGCGATCTTCGCCATGAATATGGCTGAACCACTGTTCGGGTTTGGACCAGGACTCGCTCTCCGAGTAGCCGAGCATATGGCCCCAGCGGGCGGAGAAGTAGATCTCACCGGTGGAGAGATTCCAGTCCCAAAGGCCGTCGTTGGCTCCGCGGGCGGCAAGGGCGTAGCGCTCCGCGGTCTCCTGGAGAGAGCTGAGCGCATTGTTGAGCTCATGTTCGCGCGACTCGATCCGTGAGAGCATCTCGTTGAAAGAATTGACAAGAAGCCCGGTTTCGCCGCCAGAGCGGATTCCGGCGCGAACGGAGTAGTCCTTGTCAGTGGAAATGCGGCGGGCGACAGCAGCCAACTGCACCAGGGGATCTCCAATGGAGCGTGCGAGGCGCAGAGAGACCATAAAGGTGGCAAGCACAGAGATAAGGAGGACGAGCATGGAGATCTTCGCATATTCGACAAGCCGGGAACGGAACTCGCGCAGATTGAAAGCGATGGCAATGGATCCAGTGCGTTCGCCGTTGAGCAGGACACCGCGGTATAGGGTGAGGGATTCGCCATCGAAGTAGGCTCCGTCGCGTCGCCGCGAAGGAAGAGCGACCGCAGATGAACCGACGACACTGCGATAATCCGCAAACACGCGCCCCTGATTGTCGTAGAGACAGGCGACGAGGACGCCGGGCTCGTTGGCGAGAGCGCTGAGCATCTGTTTGGCCGTGCCCTGATCGTTGAACGCAAGAGAAGCAGCAGTATTTGCACCGAGGGTGTCGGCCAGGGCGGTGAGTTCGCGAACTGCACTCGCGTGATAACTCTGCCGCTCATAGATGGCGAATCCGATGGATGCGAGCAGGACGGCAAGAACGCTGGCCGTGAGGATCAAAAGGACCAGGCTCGATCGGATGGAGAAGTCCCTGATGCGCATAGTGTTACCTTCCCCCATCTGTCCCGTGGCCGCGGGTCACCGACGTGGCAAGCAGCAACAGCCGGGAGCTGATTTTAATGTGGGCGGCTTCGGCAGCTTCCAGGTTGATGTCAAAACGAATTTTGTCCTCCACGAGGTGGAAGCGTATCATCCCGCCGTCTGCCAGGAAGTCTGGAGTTTCTCCCACCGTGAGGATCCCCACCCCGCGCAGACTCTGGAGGATATCGGCCTGGCGCCGCGTTTTGTCACGGCCGAGGAAAAGGAGGTCGCATCCCTGGATCTCCCTCGATTGACTTATCAGGCGAACGTGAAAAACACGGGATCCCAAGGTCTTTCCGTCGATGGTACTTTGGAACTCCATGCCGCGCGGCTCGTCTTTGAAGATGCAAAGTGTCAGGGAAGGATCGCCGGCAGGCAGGACTCCGGAAGGCCAATCTACAAGCTGCGCGAAGTGGAATAGAAACGCAGCTTTGACCTGGTACTCATCTGGAGTGGTTTGAGCAAGGCCGCATTTCGACGTTCCTTGAACGAGCAGAAGGATGCATAAGAACGCGAATACCTGAAGATATTGACGCCTTCGTCCGGAAGCCATGTCCAAATCCGATTTGTTTGTTATCCGATACATAGACGATCTCCAGCTCAGAAGGACCATGCGATTTTGGCATAGGCGGCTCGCCGCATCAGGCCGGACTGTACTGTGGAATCGGGGCCAGAGTATTCCGGGTGAAGATCCTTTAAGAGATTTTGCCCTACCACGCTCAGCGAGACGCGTTCCCCAGCACGCCAGGTCAATCCGGTGTCAAGCCGTGTGTATGAGGGGATGGACTGAGCCGGGAGGCGGTTGACGAAGTATGCCGCCGCATCCCATTGGAGGTTCCAAGGCAGGCTTACACTGGAACGTAACTGTGCCTGATGGTCAGGAGTGCCGCCCTGAGTTCCGGGAATGGATCCGTCTTGGCTGCCGGCGAATTCGTGCAAATGGATAGCGAAGAACGTATAGCCAGGATTGAGAGTCCAGGACCTGCTTACCTTCCAGTTTGCGAAGGTCTCAATGCCGTGCGTTTCTCCGAAAAGACTGTTGCCGAAGGACTCGGGAATGAGCAGATGGATTGGCTCAGGATTCGTTTCAATACGCGTGGCGCCTGGTTCGAGCGACGCCAGGTCGTGATAGCGGTTGTAGAAAACGGTCGAATCCAGCGAGAGCCGGCTAGTCAACGTGGTGCGGTAGCCTGTTTCGAATGCCATTAGCTGCTCGTTCCTCTGATTTGGATTTCCGAAAAGGCTTACGAGCATGGGCAGGTTGCCGGTTTCGGGAGATCCAGGGAGGGCCTCAAAATTTACGCGGAAATCGGTGTCACTGCGGGCGGGTGTGCGGTCGGCGTGGGAGACTGCACTCCAGATAGAGTTTCTGCCATCCGGTGTCCAAACCAGACGAGCGGAAGGTTGGAAAATAAATCCGGTGTAGTCGTTATGCTCGATCCGGGCGCTCAGACTCAAGTAAACGCGGTCTGGGAGGACAGCTATTTCATCCTGCAAGAAAGAACTGAAAAGCCGGGTATGGCGGCTTTCAGGGGTGGCGGAGATTCGCAGGGTTGGCGGAACATCGTCCTCATAAAGGCGGTAGCCGAGCCCCCAGACGACATCCTGCCTCGTTCCCAAGACAATATGGTGCTGAAAATCGATGTCGAAAGTGTCTAAGCCGATGTTGTAGGTTGAATCCCCCCGCGCGGTGCGGTCAACGTAAACCTGAAGCGAGGTCTCCGATCCCGGCGAGATCGAGCGTTTCCACTTGGCAAGGAGGTTCCAGCCGGAGTAGCGGTCGCGGAGGGCCTCGTTTGCATTCTCCGGTGGCATCAGGGAAACAGGCACAAAGGCTATTTCACCCGCGTTTCCCTCATACGCCTCACCCTCGGTGGTAAGGGAATCAATCGCCGAGAGTTTGGTGTCCGCGCGGAATCCCCCCTGGACTAGGCGCCAATCGTCGTGGCCGTCGAGGCCCGCCAGAGTGGGCAAGGTGTTCGTATGAAAGCCTTCCGCATACATACGATAGGCTCCAAGTTTGCGGATCGTTCCTCCATAACGGACAACCTCGGGCCCGGTACCGGCATCGCCAGCGCCTCCGGCGACATAGCCGCCCTGGGTTTCTCCCGCACTCAGGGTGATGATGTTGATGACCCCATTCACGGCGTTCGATCCCCATACGGCGGCACCTGGGCCCCGAATGACCTCGATGCGGTCGATGGTGTCGAGCGGAATGTTTTGGGCGTCCCAGAAGACGCCGGCGAAGATGGGGGAATATACCGCACGACCGTCGATCAGGACGAGGAGCTTGTTGGAATATTGGCCATTGAAGCCGCGCGCGCTAATGGCCCAGTTGCCGGCGTCGATCTGCGCCACGTCAAGGCCTGGGACCATGCGCAGGAGGTCCGGGACGTTGAGTGCGCCCGAGTGGGCAATGTCCTCGCGAGAAATCACGAAGATTGCCCCTGCGGCTTGCGAAGTCGTCTGCTCCTTTTTGGAAACGGAGGTTACCTCGATGCTCATCAGGTCTTCGAGGCTCTTACTGGTGAGGTCGGGAGCCTGTGTGGAGCAAGCCGGAACTCCGGGCCAGGCAAGCAGAGCGATCCCGGTAAGCATTAGGACCCTTTTGGCCACTCGTGGGGATCCAGTTGCGATGCTGGTGAGATCAGGCAACCTTGAGAAAAAAGAAGACGGAACGGGACCATCCTGCATGTTCAAACACCTGCCTTGAGCCGGGCCAATAGGACGGGAGTGCTTCCGTTCATTCTTCCCTTAACCCATGATTTATGACCAGAACAATCACCTATCCAGAGTTCAATCGCACCGGAAGCTGCCTTTGAACTGGGCTTAAATGTCCGGAACCATGCTTCTTGCTGTCGAGTTCCAGCCGATTCAACAACTCGTGCCATTGCACCTTATCGGCAGGAGTGAGAAATGGGAACAGGTTGGCCATAACTCGGCACGCTCATCGAGGATCTATGGACGCGCAGAGTGTTGAAACTTAACGCCTGCATTTTGAAAGTTGCGCTGGCGCACTTGGGCCGTCTGGCTAGGCTCACCCGTTGGAGAGCTGTATTTAAGAGGGTAGTGTTCAGCTCTGTTCGAGCGTAGCCCTTGAAAAAGAAGCGGAATTCGAACCAAGAGGCCCCGGAGCTTCGGACTGCTGGCTGGCCGTTAAAGTTGCTGAGTGGTTCTTGACCCTTGCACTCTACCACGAGCCAGGACTTTCAGACGGGTTTCATCTACAGAGGGCAAAATGATTAGATATGGGGAGTTAGCGCAGATTACGGCGGATGGATCTACCGGATACAGGGTGAATAATCTGTTTGAAGCCTGTTATTACTTTGTCCCATTGTTTGCGTTGGCACAGAAGGAACGACTCTGTGCGACTGACCATGGAGGCATGAGTGAGCGAGTTCGCGTGGGTTATCGGCTATTGGGTCCCCATTGGTCAGAGCCAAGACAGCACCCGGCGCGGCATTTCCCGCCAAAGCTGGTCGTGATCAGGCTGAACAGAAAAGGATCGCTTGCCGATGGGACGAACGGAGCACCGGAGATGAAGGATGCGTTCAAGGCGCACAATTTCCCGCAGGTTGAGATGCTGCTAAGCCGGTGATGGAAGTGGATGGAGTTCTATTGTGACTTTAGTTCGAGCGGTCTGCACCCTTGAAGAAACAGCGCCCAACTCTTCTGGCCGGCTTTGCATGGTGGCACGCCAGCCAATTCTGGATATGCGCGGTCGTGTGCATGCTTATGAGTTGCTCTTTCGGGAAGGAACGGAGCCGGTCTCTCGCACGATGGCAAATACGGCGGCGTTCTTTAGTCTTCACAGGCCCAGCGAGTTGAAGAAACTCACGGGAAAACTCACCGCCTTTGTGAGCTGTCCCTTACAGGAACTGAGCGATCAGCTTGTGGAGACGCTGCCCGCGACCCTCACGGTTCTGGAGATCGCGCCGCCTCCGGAAGTCTCGCCCGATCTGATCGTTGCGTGTCAACGGCTAAAGACACTGGGATTCCGGTTCGCGCTGGAAGATTACAGAGGTCAGTCGCAACTCAAGCCGCTTGTCGAACTGGCAGACTACATCAAGGTAGACTTTTCTCGGACCCAACCGCTGGAACGAAGGGGAATGATTGAGCAAATGCATGGCAAGACCGTTGCAATACTGGCAAAGAATGTCGACACCCAAGCGGACTACTCCAAGGCACACGAAGAGGGATTTGTGCTCTTTGAGGGATACTACTTCTGCCATTCCGTGCCGATGAGGAACCGCAGGCCGCCCGTTAACCAGATGCTACGGATCGATCTTCTGAAAGCGTTGCAGCAGAATCCCCTGGATCTACGCAACGTAAGCCAAATCGTAAAACGCGACGGCCCTATCGCCTACCAGTTGCTACGGCTCGTCAACTCGCCAATCTGGGCGCTGCGGCAGGCGGTAGACTCGATAGAGGTGGCGCTGCTGGCTGTGGGCGACGATGCTTTTCGCCGCATCGCCACGACGGCGATTGCGAGTGAGTTCAATGGCTCTCAGCCTCCTGAACTTTTGTGTATGGCAATGGTGCGTGGACGATTCTGCGAAGTGGCCGGACTCAAACGAAACCTGCAACCGTTCGAACAATACCTGCTCGGGCTGTTGAGCCTCTTGCCAGCAATGCAAGGCCAGTCGATGAACGACTTGGCTCCGACCCTGCCACTCGACGAAAAAATCCGCGAGGCGCTTATGGGGAAGAAGAACCCGGAGCGTGTCCTGTTGGGGTGGCTTGAGAGCTTTGAGCGCGGCGACTGGGCCGAATGCGACGCAGCGGCCCAAGCCGATAACTTGAATCAGCATGAACTGTCGAAGGCCTACGTGGATGCGGTGGCTTGGACCGAAGCTGCCTTGCATTCAGCCTCCTAGAACTCCCGGCGACTGAGGGACGGCATTTGTCCTTCGGATGCGGCTTTTGGCGCATGTGCAAGTTCCCAATGACTCGGATATGTACCAAAGGGGGCGAGAGGAACGGGCCCACTTGGAGTGCTCCCCGTGAGAACCCCAAGTCCCGCAGGAACAGCGATCCGCGGCAGATCGCTTCACCGATACAACTCGATACTCACCGGCCAAGTCTTCCAAATATCGGCACAATAATCCCGGATCGAGCGGTCCGATGAGAACTTGCCGATTCGCGCAACGTTGAGGATGGACATACCGGTCCAATCTTCCTGGTTCACGAAGGCCAGGCTCACGGTGTCCTGACAATCGATATAGGACTGATAGTCGGCGAGGAGCATATAGTCGTCGTTCGACAGCAAAGAGTTGACCAGAGGCTGGAACAATTCTCTGTCTCCGCGGGAAAACTCGCCGCTCATCAATGAATCGATCACTTCGCGCAGGTTCGCATTCGATTCGTAGATCGTGTGCGGGTTGTACCCCTCCCGCCTGCGCTTCTCGACTTCGGGTGCCGTAAGCCCGAACAGGAAGAAGTTATCCGCCCCGACCTCGTCGCGGATCTCGACGTTCGCGCCATCGAGCGTTCCGATCGTGAGCGCCCCATTCATGGCAAACTTCATATTTCCGGTTCCGGAAGCTTCCTTGCCGGCCAGAGAGATCTGTTCAGAAAGATCGGCAGCCGGGTACACCCTCTGACCCAGTTTCACGCTGAAGTCGGGCAGGAAAATGACCTTCAGCCTTCCCTTTACGATTGGATCTGAATTGATGGCTTCTCCAACAGAGTGGATCAACTTGATGATCAGCTTGGCCATGTGATATCCCGGCGCAGCCTTGCCACCAAAGATGAAGGTCCGCGGTACCAACTCCGCGTTCGGATCGTGCTGAATGCGCTTGAACAAAGTGAGGATGTGGAGAACCTGGAGGTGTTGACGTTTGTACTCATGAAGCCGCTTGACCAGCACATCAAACATCGAGTTGGGGTCGGTCGCAATTCCCAAACGGTCATGGATGTATGTGGAAAGCTGAACCTTATTTTCCCGCTTTATCGCTCTCCATTCCTCGCGGAACTCTAAATCGGCAACCATGGGCTCCAACCGGCGCAACTTCTCAATATCGCGTATCCAACCCGGGCCGACCCGTGCGGTGAGCAGTTCCGCCAGCCGGGGATTGCTTAGGACCATCCAGCGGCGCGGTGTCACTCCGTTGGTCTTGTTGGAGAACTTTTCCGGGCTGAGCGCATAGAAATCGCTTAGCACATTCGTCTTCAATAGCTCCGTGTGCAGCGCCGCCACCCCATTAATCGCATGACTTCCGAGTGAGGCCAAGTGCGCCATGCGCACTGATTTCTCGCCGTTGCTCCCGTGTTCATTGATCAGCGAGAGGCGCTGTACGCGCTCTTCGTCGCCAGGAAATCGCTGCCGAACATCGGCCAGGTGCCGCCGGTTGATCTCTTCGATGATCTGCAAATGGCGCGGAAGAAGCGAGCCGAACAAGGTCCGAGACCACTGCTCCAGGGCCTCAGGCAGAAGGGTATGGTTCGTATAGGACATGGTTTGTTGAGTAACATGCCATGCGGCATCCCATTCAATGGAATGTTCGTCCACCAATAGTCGCATCATCTCCGCCACCGCGATTGCGGGATGCGTATCGTTCATCTGAATGGCGAAGTTCCGATGCAACTCTGCCAATGGTCGATTTTGCGAAGCTTGGATACCCAGGATGTGCTGCAGGCTGCATGAGACGAAGAAGAACTGCTGTGCTAACCTCAACTCCTTGCCCTGAACATCTTCATCATTCGGGTAGAGAATCTTTGAGATGTTCTCCGAGGACACCTTGTCAGCAACAGCGCCAACAAAATCCCCGTGATTGAAAGTCTCAAAGTCGAAGCTCTTAATGGCCTGCGCCGCCCATAAGCGCATCGTATTCACAGTGTTGGTCCGGTAGCCCAGAATCGGCGTGTCATGCGGAACCCCGCGTACTATCTTGTTCGGAATCCACCTCACCCGCAACTGTCCTTCACCGTCGGTGTAGCTTTCGCTGCGTCCTCCCAGCTTTACCTCAAACCCGTCCTCGGGCCGCTCCAACGCCCAAGGATTTCCAAGCCGTAACCAGTTGTCCGTTGACTCCACCTGCCATCCGTCGCGAATCTGCTGATCGAAGATTCCGTACTCGTAGCGGATGCCGTAGCCGATAGCAGGAATATCCAAAGTCGCAAGGGAATCCATGAAGCAGGACGCAAGCCGGCCCAGCCCGCCGTTGCCCAGGCCAGGCTCTTCTTCCTGCTCGATCAGAACATTCAGGTCTAAGCCCAGTTGTCGCATCGCCTGCTCAGTCACGTCGTAGATTCCCAGGTTGATCAGGTTGTTCGCGAGATGGGGGCCGGTCAGGAATTCCGCCGACAAATAGCAGACCACGCGTACATCCTGCGCGTGATAGTTCTTGAGGGTCGATATCCAGCGCTCAACGATTCGGTCGCGCACCGTGTGTGCGAGTGCCAGATAAAGATCGTTTACTGTTGCCCGCTCGACTGATCTGCCCTGCACAAAGAACAGATTATCTAGAAAGGACTGAGCCAAGGCCTCGGCGCCAAGTGCCGTTCTCTGTCCCTTTTGTGATTCCGACTGCGGAAGCATGGCACTAAGACCTTCTAACATCGTTGCTCTCACTTCCTGCAGAACCGGGTGCGCGACTTCTGGCTTCGTGTCTTACACAGAGGAAATCTCAAATGATGCGGGTTAAATTCGCACTTCCACGTCCAATGTCTTCCGAAACCGTCAACATTCTGAACCTGCGTAGGCCTCCAGGCCCCGGACATCCAGCACATAAATAATTGAACCGCGCTGTTCGATGAGCCGATGCTTCTTGAAGTCGCTGAGTGCACGAGTGGTTGTTTCGCGGGAAACGCCTACATGCTCTCCAATCTCTTCTTGCGTAAACGGGCACTGGATACGGATCCCGTGCTCTGTCTGGTGACCTGACGAGCACCATTCAATCAATAGCCGGGCAAGCTTCCCTGGTGCGGTTGATGTGAGGCCAAGTAGCCGTAGCTGCGTGTGGGTCTGGGCAAATTCCAGGCTCAATTCTCGCGCCACATTTTGATATGCGACCGAGTACCTCAGGATGAAGTCGAGGAAGCCACGGCGCTCAAGTGATCGGAGCCGGCATGGGTACTGCGCTTCGGCCGTCATCTCGTAGGTTAGCCCGGAAACCGCAGAGGTAATACCAAGGATGTTCCCGGGCCGGGAGACTCCGAGTATGAGCCGCCTGCCACCAATTGAGTTCATTGAAAGCTTTACTCTTCCCTCAAGCAGAAACAGGACGCTGCCGGGTTGTTGCTTCTCTGCGAACAGAACCGTGGTCTCCGGGCAGTCGAACACCGTTCCCGTTGTTTCAAACTCGCTCATCGCTTCCGCCGTCAGGCATTTGTAGAATTCTCCTTTTCTCCAAGTGGCGGAGGCATCATTCCAATGTGTTCGGTAATCCGAGGTCGTCAGTGTTTGATGAGTATCGTCTGCAAGGCTCTCCACGGCTTTTCCTCCCAGATTGTTCTTCAGGCAGTTGTTGGCCTGCAACTCTGCTCCAGCCAGTTCGGTCATGGATTGCACCATTGGTACCCTTTTCCCTTCTTCTCGAACATTGACAGCCAATTCCGGAGAGAAGGAGGCTCCGCCGTGCTCCTTGCTCCTAAGCGCTTCGCGGCAACCTATACGCGGGTAAGTCGTCCTGAACCCCTGGAATCGACAGCATTTTCGCGCTCTTAGCCACCAGCTCGCCCATGCCGAGCAGCACCTCGCTCGGCTCGTTCCCGAACGTCGCGTCCGCAAAGGTGTCGCCATCGCCAACACGCCCCCCAACGGAGGCCACGGGCACACGGGAACCAGAGGCCCGAATCAAGTATGTGAGCCGCTCCCGGTTTTCTGGAGCTATAGAATGCCCCAGGAGCACCAAGTCAAAATCACCGGCCTTAAGCCGCTCGATCGCATTTCTTATCGATGTTACGGTTGTGACGATGTACCCAGCGGATTTCCAAACCGGCTCGTGAATCGCGAGTGTGGAATCCAGGCAAACGGCAAGTACAACAGTTAGGGGCATGAATACCTCCAAACTCTGAAACAATTGCCTATGTACCCTAAAGATATAGGCGGCCGGTCTTACGCTTGCTTGAAAGAGTAGTGACGAATTCTGCTCGCCGTCTGTCCCTTATTGCTCACGTTCCCTTTCCTAAGCGAATGGGAACTGTTGAGACTCTCTGCAGAATTGGTAAGTGCGGGGAGCATGTTCCAGCGAAGCTTGATCCCGGGACTCCTTAGCCGCCGGATGGAAGCGTCTCGGTCAAATCCGCTTAACTCTCTACTTGAGGAGAATGCAAGCGCCGAACGCACGATGCTCCCCGGTAGCGGCATTGCTCTTGCGGGGAGGTTCAGCCCATCGTGGATGAGCAATGAATGGCAGGTATTGTGCGGCTTGTCTATCGATTGTCGAATCCAGGAGCGGGAATCCCGAAGTAACCCGAGGCTTTTCGGCACGTGCTTGAACGATTGAGCTTGCGGTCTAGTGAAGCCGAAGTCACAGACGGGCATGGTGTTTGGCAGCGGTGGAAAGGCAGTCAAACCACGCACAGCTCGACATCAATTTGCTCAGGGAGGATGGATCGACGGCAAGGCCTTGGCTCACGATAGTGAGCGACGATTACAGCCGGGCGATCGCCCGCTATTATCTCGGGTTTGATGCACCGTCATCGATGAGAACGTCACCGGCTTTGCGCCAAGGAATATGGCGCAAAGGGCATCCCCACTGGCAGATTTGCGGTGTTCCCGGCATCCTCCACACAGATAATGGCGCCGACTTCACCTCCAGGCATCTGCAACAAGTTGTCGATGACCTCAAGATCCGACTCGTGTTCTCGATACCGGGTAAGCCGCAAGGTCGCGGTCGCATCGAACGGTTCTTTCGAACCGTAAACGAGATGTCCCTCTGCGATCTCGATGGCTATATTCGCCACAAGAAGCGTGCCCCAAGCCTCTGCTTAGCGTACGTCGCGGCTGTCTGGGGATTCATGGTTCTCCATCGCCAAGGTCCTGCGTAATGGATGCGGCGCATGTAGCCCTGTTCAGAAAGCAGAGTCATGCCGATAAGACCAAATGGGTTTATTCCATTCGTGCAGTTTGCGAACCTCATGTTGAGTGGGCCGAATGATCTCCTTGAAAAAGTATCTCGATGCTTCATCTGACGGCCCAAACCTGGAGGGTGAGCCGGAAGAAAACAATGTGCTTCCCTCGGTGCTTCAGGCGTACCGCTCTGCATTATGCCAGGTGGGGAAATGCAGTTTGGAAGTCTGTCCGTCACTCGGAGCAGACCTGAAGGAGAGCCTTGAAACGCTAGATACGAAACTGTCCGGCAGGATCGATAGGGAAACATTCAGTACTGCGGAAAGAGATGTTCAGCGTCGTTTGCAGCAGTGGAGTACTCGGGCAGTTGAGTACTACCGGCAGAAGACAAATGAAATAAAGGATCTCCTCATTGTCATGGCACAAACTGCCGATTCGTTCGGAGCCCGTGATCTTCGCTATTCTGCGCAACTCATGGACATCACGCACATGATTGAAAAAATTGCGAGCCTGGAAGATCTGGCTGATGTACGTGCTTCGATCAAGAAGAATGCGGCTGAGCTTAGAGCGTCTGTGGACAGAATGACAAAAGAGGGTGAGCAAGCGATCAAACAACTGAGGGCAGAGACCAATCGCGTTAATGCCAAACTAGAACAAGCCGAAGAGTCTGCATCCCGCGATGTGCTGAGCGGGCTGCGCAACCGGCTATGGATGGAAAAGGAGATTGAACGACGTATAAGCTCCGGCGCAGCCTTTTGCATGGCCATTATCGACATTAATGGTTTCAAACGAGCGAACGACGAATATGGCCATTTGGTCGGTGATGGATTGCTGCAGGAGTTTGCCGCCTGTTTACAATCGGCAGTTCGTTCTACGGATGTCATCGGACGCTGGGGAGGCGATGAATTCGTCCTTGTGGTCGATGGCTCCCTGCACGGTGGCCTCGCACAGCTTAACCGCATCACTTCTCTGGTCAGTAGAAGCTACATCGTCCAAGCGTCGGAAGGGCCCCTGAAGCTCAAAGTCGACGTGTCAACCGGCCTGGCGGAACATATTCCAGGTGGGACCATGCGCGAGCTTCTCGGTCGGGCCGATGCCGCGATGTACGTGCGCAAAAGGATTTTCCAGGCAGAGAGTGTGCGAGGAGAACAAGTGCGTTCGAGCATCGAGCGGACAGACCCTGCGCCCCCGCCAGGCCTGGATGGTGGAAGAAGCAACGCAATGAGGATTCTGATTGCAGAGGACGATGCCACAAGCCGAAAGCTTTTGCAGGGCCTTCTTTCCCGCTACGGTGAATGTGATATCGCCCTCAATGGAATGGAAGCTGTCGACGCGGTCCGAATTGCCCGAGAGAATCATCGGGTCTATGAACTGGTATGCATGGACCTCGGAATGCCCTTGATGAGCGGACAGGAGGCAATTCGTGAGATTCGCAAGCAGGAAACCATGACGGGTGCCACCAAAGCCGTCCCAATTATTGTAACTACGACCTACGTAGATTTGGAGAACATCGCCAGCGCGCTGCTTGAGCGGTGCAATGCTTATCTAGTTAAGCCTATCGATGCTGCGAAGCTGCAGAAAGAACTCAAACATCTTGGCCTGATTCAATCGCCAGACATCATCACCTTTCTGAGATGACTGAACGGAAGTTCCAGATCCTCGATGCCCTTCTGTTCGCTCACCGTTAGTCATCCCACCCCAAAGACCACTGTACTTGACGGGCGCGAAGCATTTGCACCAGAGCCGCCCATCTTATGGAGTCGCTGCTTGTCGTAGGCCAGCACCCTTCCTGACCTTCTCCTTCGCCACTTGCGTCAAAGGAAAAGAAATCACCATTCTCGGTCAAATGTGCTCATACATGTGAAGACGGCTGGCGCTAATGTACTGGCAAATGAAGAGCAACTCTGCACTCAGGTTCGACTTAGATTTGCAGATGCCTAGTGTGCGTCTTCCTTGGAGGCATTGAATGAGGCAGACCGCAGCTGGTTTTCGATTCGCATCATCATCGAGCAGCGTGATGCTGGCGGCACTTCTGATTCTCTTACCGGACTTCGCGATCCAGGCACAGGAATTTCGAGCCGTTATCACCGGGCAGGTGACTGATTCGTCCGGCGCTGTGATCAAGGATGTTACCGTGACGGTTGTCAACAATGCGTCCGGCACGTCCTATGCGAACAAGACAACCGACAAAGGTGTCTACTACATTCCCTATGTACTTCCCGGAACCTACACGGTTACCGCCAAGGCGAGCGGATTCAAGACGGCGATTCAAGATAACGTCCTCCTGACGGCATCGCAGTCTTATGCTCAGAACTTCCAGCTGGATGTGGGAACGGTCGCCGAAACGGTGGTGGTAACTGCAGCTCCACCAGAGATTGAGACGGCCAGTGCCTCCGGCGGCACGGTAATCGACGCGCGCCAGCTAGAAAACGTGCCGCTGAATGGCGCGCAGATCTACATGCTCCTCGGCACCACTCCGGGAAGCCAGTTCACGCAGACCTCGTTCGGCACCGGCGGCTACTCTGGAACCCGCGGCTGGGACGTAACGAACTCCTACACCCTGGGTGGCGGCGTCGTGGGCAACAACCAATTCACCTTGAACGGCACCAACATAACTCAGCAGACGGCTTCGCAGAACGGCGCCGGCAGCTGGATCGTATCTCCGAACATCGATGCCGTCCAGGAAACGAACGTCATGACGACAAGCTACGATGCCCGTTACGGCCGCACGAGCGGCGGCACCGTCAACGTGGTGACAAAGAGTGGGTCCAATCAATTTCATGGTACGGCGGATGAAGCGTACGAAGGCGCGCTCATGAACGCCAACAACTTTGAGAACAACCTTACCGGCACGCCTCGAGGCGGCTGGGTTCAGAATCAGTTCAACATCACAGCGGGCGGCCCGGTCAAGCGGAACCGGCTGTTCTTTTTCTTTGGGTTTGAAGGATATCGCGAATCGTTGGCCGCTCAGGTTCTGGAACATGTTGCTCCGGCGTATGAGCGGCCGGGGTACAACGGGAACCCAGGTGTTGATTTCAGCCTGATTCAGACATTGGATCCGGCGGAGTATCCAAACGGAGTACCCATCTATGAGCCCGGGACGGCGTACTGCTTGACCGGCGGTCCGGCAACCGGTTGCGGTGGCAACAGTCTCGCGCAGGCGCAGTTTCCGGGCAACGCGATTCCTGGTACGCAAATCAATTCCGCTGGCGCGGCGCTACTGAAGTACGTTCCCTTGCCCAATATCGCCTCCGCGATCAACCTGGCGGGCGGAAACAACTATACGGCCAGCACGCCCGACGTATACGACTATAACCAGCCGATGATCCGTGTGGACTACAACCTGAACGAATCGACCAAGTTGTATAGCTACTACGAGTGGCAGAAAGGCACCGAGAACCGCAATCAGAATGGCTTCCTCGGCGTCGCGGCGAAAGGCAATATCGACTGGGTGAGGGAGAACTGGGTTGCCACGCAGGACATTACCCACGTCTTCTCGCCCACACTGTTGGGAGACTTCAAGGTCTCGTTCACGCGCTTCCTGACAAACACCCCGGATGGCAACCTGGCCGCCGCAGTCGATCCGGCCAGCGTCGGGCTGACCATGCCCCTGCCGGCCACGACCACGCTGAAGGATCTTCCTGAAATGAACGTGAGCGGACTACCCGGCTATATTGGCAACACGCCGGGCTCCGACGTCAGCAACGGCATCGGCTTCGATACGGACTTCACGAAGACGTGGGGCTCGCACAGCATTCACGTTGGCGGCATGATCTACGAGTTCCAATACAACAATTTCGGCGATCTCGGAAACGGCAGCGGCAACTTCTCGTTCTCGTCTCAATTTACGCAGTATGACCCGCAAAACGGCAACTGCTACCAGGCGACGCCGAACCCAGTTAACCCTTGCAACTCTAATCAAAACAATGGCTTGGGCATAGCTTCACTCCTGCTCGGCTACCCAACCGGAGGCGGGATTACCTGGAACTTAACACAGGCTATAGGACAGCCGGTATACGCCATTTATGCACAGGACGACTGGCGGGTGACTCCTCGCCTGTCGCTGAACCTCGGCTTGCGCTGGGATGTGGAGCGCGGATTGCGCTCACGTCAAAACCTGCTGGATCGTGGCCTGTGTCTCACATGCGTGAGCCCGATTACCAACGATCCAAATTACGCGGCGAATATCGCCGATGGAGCCAACCAGGCCGCGTGGGCTGCGGCCGGTGTTCAAACTCCCGGCACGGTGTACGGCGGGCTTGAATTCGCCGGCTATAATGGCCAGCCACGCAGCGCGTACAACTTGGACTGGACAGATATCGGTCCGCGCATTGGATTCGCGTACGCGCTGGATCCCAAGACGGTCCTCCGTGGCGGATGGGGGCTCATGTACTCCTACGGGCTGGAAGGCGGCAATGCCAGCGGTGCGAGTGCGAACACGCCCTACATCTCCAGTTTGGACAGTGTTAGTCCAACCAATTACTTCCAAGGTGGCAGTCCTTTCTCGAACGTCTCAAACGTCTTGAACAAGCCGCCGGGCGACTCTATTGGGCTGCTGACCGACGTGGGCGAAGGCATCGGTCAGGAAGATTTCCCGGATCGCAAGATTCCGAGGGAAAAGATCTTCTCGTTCGGAATGCAGCATGAGTTCCCAGGTGCGGTGGTGCTGGATGCGCGGTATGCGGCGAATTACACCAGCAAGCTGCGTATCGGTCTGTGGCTCAATGGTATCGCGACCTTGGCACAGCAAAAAGCCGCTCAGGCTAATCCTGCTATCTGGAATCAGCAGGTTCCGAATCCCTACTATCAAGTGGCCTCTATGGTGGCAAACGGCTGCGGCCAGGGAAAAACAGTGCAGGCGATCGACCTGCTGTTGCCGCTTTCTCAGTACTGCAATGCGGGCGGTAACTCCGTTACCGGCCAACCCAATTTCCCGATGGGGCATAACTGGTACAACGGCCTGGAAGTCAAGCTCACCAAACGTATGCAGGGAGGCGCGACTCAGGGCCTCACCTTCCAGGTAGCGTACACCTGGTCGAAGACAATCAACGGCGACGGCATCCTGAATGGCTGGCCGTATCAGGATACGGAGCAGATCCATTACCTTGCGGGTACGGACCGCACCAATGTGCTGGGCATAACCACCGTCTATGATTTGCCCTTCGGCCGGGGAGGCATGCTGTTCAACAGCCCGAACCCAATCGTGGGCGCGTTCATCAACAACTGGAGGCTGAGTTCCGTGATTGCCGCGCAGAGTGGACAGCCGGTGGGAATTAATCAAGGCTACCAGTATACTTGCGACCATAGCTACCGTCCGGACAACGGAACCTCGGTTGGCGGAGGACACTGGTTCTATGCCAATAAGTCATGCTGGGCCGGCAACACGCAGTGGGAACTGATGGATTTGAATGGCGAAACGGACGTAGTGCGCACTCCAACCATCACGAACGTCGACTTGTCCCTGGTGAAGCAGGTACCGATCCGGGACTTGGCGAACTTCTCTCTCCGCCTCGATGCCTTCAACGCTTTCAACTCCGTGCTCTTCGGCGGCCCGGACACCAACCCTGGAGACGCGAATGCAACCTTCACACCAGGAGCAGGCTGGAGCGGCTTCGGTACTGTCGGACCATACCAGCAGAACTTCCCTAGAATCCTTCAGGTCTCAGGCAAAATTACATTCTGACCCACTGACTGTCACTGCCTCTTGCGCCCATGTCCATCCGCGCAGCAGCCGGCACCGTACGGCCGGAGCTTTGTACTGGAAGGGAGTGTGAAGGCTTAACTGAAAACAATCCATGGGTCCAACCGCAGCAACCTGTCGCGCATCATTTGCAAAGTACTTCAGCCATGAAAGGTCTGCATGCCACTTTGAAAGCGAAACTACCGATGATGCAAATACAACCTGGGCACCAGGAGAGAAATGATGTTGAAGCGGATGGCCAGGCAAAGTGTGTTTCTGTGTGGACTATGCGTCCTTGGTGTGGCAGCCGGTGGCGGCGGTGGTTCTTCCGCACCTTCCGCATCCCCCAGCTATTCTCAACAGGCAACGTACGGTATCCAAACGCTGCAAAAATGGTACTCACAAAGTTCGGGTCTCTATGCAGCGCCATCAGGCTGGTGGAATGCCGCCAACGCAATTACCGTGCTCGTAAACTACTCTAGAGCCACCGGCAGCACACAATATCTATCTGCAATAGCCACCACATTCAATAACGCAAACAAGGCAAATGGCACTACGAACTTCATCAACACATACGACGATGACGAAGGCTGGTGGGCGCTTGGGTGGATTGACGCCTACGACCTGACCGGCACTCAGGCCTATCTGACAATGGCCGAGACGATATTCGCGGACATCGCCGCCGAATGGGACACGGGCACATGCGGCGGAGGTGTATGGTGGCAAAAGCCCAACCATTACAAGAACGCCATCGCGAACGAACTCTTTCTTACCGTCGCTGCTTCACTGGCAAACAGGACCACCGGGAGCGCATCGGCGGCCTACCTGGCGTGGGCGCAAAAAGAGTGGACGTGGTTCAAGGCTTCCGGCATGATTAACTCGCACAATCTGATCAATGACGGGTTGACTTCGACACACCCAAACGCCTGCACAAACAATGGCCAAACGACATGGACATATAACCAGGGAGTTATTCTGGGAGGGCTGGTGGAACTCTACAAAGCTGACCAGGACCCCACGCTCTTGCCGCAAGCGCAGGCAATTGCCAACTCGGCAATCGCTAACTTGACGGTGAATGGCATTCTTGAAGAATCGGTAAACTCCGGAAACGACGCACCGCAGTTCAAAGGCATTTTCGTCCGCAATTTGGTAATCCTCAATAACTCCGTTCCCAACGCCCAGTACAAAACGTTTGTCGATGCGAATGCCAACAGCATCTGGGCAAACGACCAGGGACGCAAATATGAGTTCGGAGCTTTGTGGCAAGGGTCATTTGATTCAGCCGACGCCATTCGCCAATCGTCTGCGCTGGATGCGCTGCTTGCGGCAATGGAGCTTCAATAACACGAACAGGAATTCTTCATTCACTATGCATTTGGCGGAGTTGCTATGCGAACTTTTTGCACGACTTTGATCGCGGTCTCGCTGCTCGTCCCGACCCTGCCTCGCGCGGTTCAGGAGCAAACCACCGAAAAGCCCGACCTCAGCAAGCAACCGACGCTCTATGTGGTCGGATATGCGCATCTCGACACAGAATGGCGTTTCTCGTCCAAATGGCCAAAAGGCTTCTTCGACATGGCGGCGGTCGAAACGCGCTCGCGCTCTTTCTGCGCATGCGTTGTGAGGTAATTCTCAAGCAAGAGACATAGACAGAAAGAGGCTGCGAGCCGATAAGTGAGACTAGGGCAATTCTCTCTGAGGAAATCGATGCGCAATGTGACTGAAGCGATCAGGCATTCAGAACTGGTCTCGGCTGTGGAGCAGGCCTCAGATGGCATCATTCTCACCGACACGACCGGCAACATCCGGTATGTGAATCCCGCGTTTACCGCCTTGACTGGATACTCTAGCGAAGAATCGATCGGCCGGAATACCCGGGTCCTCAAGTCTGGAGTTCATTCGGGGACCTTTTATAAAGAACTCTGGGACACCATCCGGTCCGGCAAGGTATGGAACGGGGAGGTGATCAATCGGCGCAAGGATGGCACAAGCTACCGCGAGGAGATGCGGATTACGCCTGTCAATGATCCGGATGGCTCAATCACCGGCTACATCGCCATCAAACACGACGTGACCACGCAACGGCAGCAGCAAGCGGCACACGCGTTCGTGGCCTCCATCGTGGAAGGCTCGGAGGACGCAATCGTCTCTGTTACGTCGATAGGTGAGATCCTGACCGGGAATCGCGGCGCGGAGGAGCTCTTTGGCTTCACCGCAGAACAAACCATCGGGCAGTCGGTTTCGATTTATGTCCCGCTGGACCGACTTGAGACTGTTAGCGCGCAAATTGCTCAGGTATCGAAAGGCCAGCCACTAAGAGACTTTGAAGATATCTTCCAGAGTGCGGACGCCCAGAGGATTCATGTAGCTGTTATGGGTTCTCCAGTCAGAGATTCAGAGGGGAAATTGGTGACCGCCACCGCGTTGATTCGGGATATCACCGAGCGCCTCAAGTCTGAACGCAAGCTTCGGGACAGCGAAGAGCGTTTCCGCGGCGTCTTTGATTCTGCGCCGGTGGGAATGTACCTGCTCAATCCGAATGGCCGGTTATTGCAGGCGAATGCAGCGTTCTCCAGGATGGTCGGGTACTCCGAGCAGGAATTGCTTGCCCTGGATTGGAAGGATTTGTGCCACCCGGAGGAACTCCCCGCAGCATTGAAGAGGCATGCGCAGTTCTGGGAGACACCGGACAAAGGTCTTCGTTTGGATAGGCGTCTCATTCATCGTGAGGGAACAGTCGTCCGGTGTTCGGTGAGAGCTTCACTGCTGGAGGGACTGACCGGGAACCATCGTTGTGCGGTGGTCCACGTGGAAGACATCACTGAGCGCTGGCGGGACAAGGAAGCTCTCAAGGAGAGCGAGGCACGGTTCCGCTCCATGGCGGATAGTTGTCCGTCCATCATGTGGGTCACCGGAGTAGGTGGCGAACTTGAGTTTATCAACCGTGCATATCGAGAGTATTTCAATACCTCCTGTGAACAGATTCAAGCGCGCAAATGGCAAATGCTGATTCACCCGGATGACGCCTCTGCATATCTTGCGGCTTTCGATGGCGCCATAAAGAAGCAGGAGCCATTCAAGGCGGATGTTCGAGTGCGGCGCGCCGATGGTGAGTGGCGGTTTCTGGGTTCGTACGCAGAGCCGCGCTTTTCTCCTGCCGGCGCGTTCCTGGGGCACGTCGGCCTGTGCGCAGACACCACCGAACGCAAGCGCGCCGAACTTGCGCTCCGTGAATCCCAGGAATTTGCCCAGTCCACAATCGATTCTCTGTCGTCCCACATATCCGTGCTGGACGAGGCGGGCACGGTCATCGCGGTGAATCGGCGATGGATGGAATTTGGGCACGCGAACCAGAAAGAATGTCTTGGCGAAGTTGAAGCTTCCTCCTCAGATTGCACCAATTACGGCATTGGCGCCAACTACCTCGCAGTGTGCGATGGGGCTGCAGGTGCGGAAGCCCGTGAAGCCGCCGAATTCGCCGCTGGCATCCGCGGAGTTATCAGTAGGGAGATCGAGCGGCACTCGCAGGAGTATCCATGCGATTCCCCTCGAGAGAAGCGCTGGTTCTTTGCCAGCGTTACCCGATTCTCGTTCAATGGTCAACCCCGAATCGTTGTGGAGCACATTGATATCACTCAGCGCAAACTGGCCGCGCTCGCCCTCGAAAGCAGCGAAGAGAAATTTCGCCAGTTGGCTGAAAACATCACCGAAGTGTTTTGGATGATGAACGCGACCGGCACCGAGATCCTCTATATCAGCCCGGCGTACGAAAACATATGGGGCCGGAGTTGTGCGAGCTTGTACGCAAAACCGATGGACCGGATGGACGCCATTCACCCCGGTGACCGCGGTCACGCTCACGAGATTTTCAAGCGACAATTGCTGGGTGAGAGTATCGATTCAGAATATCGAATTACCACCCCCGACGGGCTTGAGAAATGGGTTCGCGACCGGGCGTTTCCCATTCGCGATCAATATGGGGAACTCATCCGGATTGCCGGAATCGCTGAGGACGTTACCGAGCGCAAGCACCGCGACGAGGAGATGACGCGCGCCCTGGAGGGCGCAGGCGCAGCCAATCGCGCCAAGAGCCGTTTTCTCGCCAACATGAGCCATGAAATTCGCACCCCGATGAATGGGGTCATTGGCATGAATCAGCTGCTGTTGCAGACAACACTTACACCTGAGCAGCGGCGATACGTCGAGGTGGCACAGAACAGCGGACGGACCCTGTTGACGCTGATCGACGCCATCCTCGACCTTACCAAAATCGAGGCCGGAAAGATCGTATTGGAGAATCTGAAATTCGAACTGAGCCGCGTTGTTAAAGATGTGGTTCAGCTGGTGCAGGTTCAAGCGAGTGCGAAAGGTCTTAAAATCGAATCGCGCATTTCCTCGAATTGTCCGCCGTGGGTGTGCGGCGACGCACACCGCCTCCGGCAAGTGCTCACCAATCTCTGCGCCAATGCTATCAAGTTCACCCAATTGGGAGGCATCATGGTGGAGGTTGAACTGGAAGGCCGGTTCGAAGGCGCGGCCTCAGTGCGCTTTTCCGTGACGGATACGGGGATTGGCATACGCGAAGATCTGGTTCCGGCGCTGTTTTCGCCTTTTGTTCAGGCTGACTCGACCACGACGCGCAAGTTTGGCGGAACCGGGCTCGGACTGGCTATATCAAAGCAGCTTGTAGAACTAATGGGAGGAAGTATTGGGGTTCACAGCCGAGAAGGTCAAGGCTCAACCTTCTGGTTTACATCCTCCTTCGAGCGTGTGGTTTCAGATGAACCTCAGTCTGCAGATGGCCGGCAAAAGAAACCAGCTGGCACGCTTGGTGGTCATTTTCGATCCGGGAGTGGACAGAGAGTCCTGATTGCTGAGGACAATTCCACCAATCGAGAGGTGATTCTGGCACTGTTGGCGAAGATGGGATACCAACCAGAGGCAGTCTGCAATGGCGCTGAGGCGGTCAACGCAATCCAAGATAAGACATACGATCTGGTGTTGATGGATTGCGAAATGCCGGTAATGGACGGTTATGAAGCGACCGCCAGAATTCATGCCGTTCGGCCAAAGATGCCGATCATTGCCTTGACTGCGAGCGCGATGGCATCTGACAGGGAACGGTGCCTTCGTGAAGGGATGAATGATTATCTAGCCAAGCCGGTCGAACTCTCCCAACTGACCGAAACACTCGCAAAATGGATGCCGATATCGGTGCCTGTCGCGGCGGCCACAACCATAGCCAAGAAGGCCATCCAAGAGTCTTCAGTAGCGATCTTCGACGGAGAATCTCTCCTGTTGCGGCTGATGGGGGACCGGGAACTGGCCGTCGGCGTTCTCAATGGCTTCATACAGGATGCGCCAACTCAGCTAGAGAATTTGAGGGCTTTCATCGATGAATCGGACTTCGCTGGGCTGAAGCTGCAGGCACACACGCTGAAAGGATCGGCCGCAACAGTGGGAGCAGAAGCCCTGCGGGCGGTTGCTCAGGTGCTGGAAACGGCCGCAAATGCGCGTCAGCTTGATCTTTGTCGCGACCTTTTGCCAGACGCAATCGAGCAACTGGAGCGCCTTTGCATAAGGTTGGCGGACGATGGCTGGGTTCCGAAAACAGATTCGAACACAGAAATGAAGGAGACGTGTGATGTTTAAACTCGACGAAGTATTGGTGCTCGACTATCTGATGGAGTCCCATGAGGAATTGTTGGCTGTGGAGAAGGACCTTCTTGCGATTGAATCGGAGGGAGTGAACCTGGATAAGGAACGGATCAATCGTATCTGCCTCGCCTTGCATTCCGTGAAAAGCGGATCGCTCCTATTCGACCTGGTGAAGATCGCCGAGCTTGCGCAAAAAACAGAAAACGCGATCACGAGGATCCGTTTCCAGAAGATTGCTCCCACGCAGGCACGGGTCAGCCTTCTGCTGGGCGCGATCGACCGACTGAACGAGTTGATCCTGAGCCCTGACACAAGCAACGAGGCAGACATTAGCGGGCTCATGGCTGAGCTAGCCTTGCCCGATGTGAGTCTCCAGGGTTCGTTCGAGAAGGGCGGCGCTAGCGAAGACAAACCTGCAAATGGGACCAGAGATCGCCTGCGGATCTTGATCGCGGAAGACGACCTCGCTTGCCGGCTCTTGCTGCAGACCTTTCTTGCGCGCTATGGCGAATGTCATGTCGCTCTCAACGGGAGGGAAGCAGTTGAAGCATTTCGCACAGCTTTCGCGCAAGGGAGCAGCTACGATTTGATTTGCATGGACATCATGATGCCGGAGATGGACGGCCGCGAGGCAGTTCGGCAGATCCGCGCACTCGAAGAAGAACGAGGCATCCGGTCACCCAACGGCGCAACGATATTCATGACGACGACTGTGCAGGAGATCCGGGATGTGTTCCGGTGCTTCAGGGAACTCTGCGATGCGTATTTGCTGAAGCCAATCGATCTTGGCCAACTGCTGACCAAGATGGAGTTCTTTCAGTTGGTCTAGCTTAGGATGCGCCGCATTGGATATTTGTTGCGAAAATGCGACCGCTTCAGGCAGCGACTCCCCACCATTTAAGATTGACCCTTGATCCACTGCGGCAAGCTACGCCGGCACCAAAATCAACCAGTTAACGCGTTCCCGCTTCGTGCAACACATAGTTCCGATTGAATTTTTCAGCAGAAATACAGCAAGCCGCGCAACCGCATCCTGAAGACGCGCATTGCTCCCTAAATTCACGCCGGTGTCATCGCGCCTGCAAATGGGATTACAACCCTCCGGCGCCGCGGCTTGTCTTTTCCAATTTCCCGCAGCCTAGCTTGGAGAAGCTGTTCGTCCGATTGTGGCGCAAACGTCATATGGACCCGGCGAATTTCTAATCGATGCCACGACACAGCACACGGTAAGCCTCGTTGATCGCAGCCATCTGTTCGGTGGCAATCTGGCGCACTTCTTTGGTCTGGTTTTCGAGCCGGTCGGGATGCCACTGGACAGCCTTCTGCCGATACGCAACTTTGATGTGCTTCTGCGTGCTGGTTGCGTTAACTCCCAAAAGTAGACAGGCGCGATGCTGGGTCATGGGTTCGATTACGTCATGGCTGCTGACAAACCCGTGAGCGTATGGACTAGGTTCTATGGGCGCACAGTTTTGGCGCTGCGTATCGGCATATTCACTCGACCGATCGGCGCCAAAGCATACCTGGTTCACTGCGCGGGCCGAAGAGTCAGAGTCCGCACACGAATCACTCTCTAGCACAAAAACGGTTCCGAAGCTGTCGGTTTGAACTATCTCTCTGCTTGGTTTCTTGTCGTCCGCGTACCCGGGCCGTCTCTGCTGCCAGTTCTGCACCGCCGCAGTGATGCCGATGGTCCAGCTCTCAACAAAAAACAGAGGGTCGGGCTCGCCATCTTCTCCCAGTAGCAGTTGCACGTCGTCGACGAACTGAAAAGTGGACTCTCGCCGTTCCGGGGCAGACGATATTGTGCCTTTAAAGTCTTCCTGTGTTGTTGTGGCGCAGGCCCTATCCACAATCAATTGGCTTTTCATCAATTACCTCTGCTCACGGCCGCCCTGCAATGCTGCTCGTCTGGATTCGTGCTCCGCAGGTGCCCGCGTGTGTTATTCATCGGCAAGAAGCCGTGTTTGTTCTATCTTGGAAAAAACATCAAAGATGATTGCAATGGAAAGACCCAAGATGACAATTCGCAACATGCTCGCCGCTGTAGAGGCGCCGCTCTACGATATCGGCGTCCTCACCGATCGAGGCATGCTCCCTGGTCTCGACGGCATCCCTGCCGCCGCGGTGCTAGAACGGCTTCGACTCCTCAAGCATCGCTATGCCCGCGGCGCCCATGTTTACATCCGCCTAGCAGGGGAACATCGTCTAACCGTGCTCGACGATCTAAACCAAACCACTCTGGCACCAGGAAAGCTGGAAGAACGGACAAAGGCGAATACGAAACCCGCACCCAATGGCATCGCGCCTAGCGGAGCCGATAGCCCGTGAGATATTCGTCGATAATCTCCTCAAGAATCCGGACACGGTTCTGCCGAACCTCCTTGAAGTTGCTGTAGCCAGCTTCGAGAGCTCGCCGGTGTTGCCGCTCAGCGTCTTTCGCGACGGTTCGCGATGTCGATTTTGTCGGTTCGTCGATTCGCTTCCCGGCGAAGCGAAACCGGTACCACCAATACTTTCCTCTCAGTTAAGTTGCCATTCGGGACTTCTGTCCGGTCGGTGAGCGCGCCTGTATGGGTGCGCGAATGAAGGTTCAGGCGAAGGCAAAATTCGATCAAATTTCAGAGAGTCCCGATGCCACGCGAAGGCGTGGTTCAGGACGTGAGGCTGGAGGTTTGGAGTCGATCAATCGAGGGGAGCTACAACTCAAGATCGGTTGCTATGGGTTAGCACCGGTTTTGAAAGTGAGTGACGACAAAATTGACTACAATCGGGCCAATTTCGCGTCTCTCTGCTGCTGTCGATTGCTCTAAGTTTTTGATTTGATTGGCTCCTCAGGTAGGACTCGAACCTACAACCCTTCGGTTAACAGCCGAATGCTCTGCCATTGAGCTACTGAGGAGTGTCTCTGCTCTAAGTTGTCCTCTATCAAAGTAGCAGAGAGTCCAAAACACGTCAAAGAATGCCCCACTTTCCGGAGCCCGTAATTGGATGCGGGGCAGACTCTGCGGCCAACGCCTCTATTGAAACTCCCCCCTTATACTGCAAGCAATGGTGTCGTCAGCCATTCTGCCCATTCCAACCCAAAAGGAGTCCCTCCACCGATATGAAGCTTAAACTGCCCCAGGGTGCATTTCGCGCCTACCTGTTCGACTGCGATGGCACCGTCGCGGACTCGATGCCGCTCCACTACATCGCCTGGAAAAAGGCGCTTGGGGAGTGGGGATGCGACTTTGACGAAGAGCTTTTTTACCGGTGGGGCGGCAAGCCCGTGGTGGAGATTATTTCGACCCTGAACGAGATGCACGGGCTGATGATGCCCGTCGCCCAGGTAGCCGAGCGAAAGGAGCAGCTTTACTTCGATCTGCTACCTGAACTGACGCCGGTAGCCGAGGTGTTGGAACAAATTGAGGCGCAGCACGGGCAGACCCCTCTGGCGGTGGTCTCGGGAAGCAGCCGGGAGTCGGTGATCAAGTCGCTGACTACGCTCGGTTTATTGGATAAGTTCGACCTCATCGTGGGTGCGGAGGATTACGCCAGGAGCAAGCCGGCGCCGGATGCGTTCTTGACTGCGGCGGCCAAACTCGACGTGGCGCCGGCCGACTGCCTGGTCTTCGAAGACACAGCCCTGGGCATCCAGGCGGCGACCGCCGCCGGAATGGCGGCAGTCAAAGTGCCCTCGCCGATAGAGCGTCGCCAAAAAACCGAAGTTCGCCATGAGGCGTGAGACTCCGCGGAGGCGAAAATGAGTCAGAGAAGATTGACTCCTTCATGCGGACGCGATTTGGCCAGTGGCCCACGTTACCCGAGCGTCAATACAGCAGGACTGCCACGCGGTAAGTGGTGAATGAGCCCTCGACAGCCTGCGCCGGGCAGCTGCCAATGGCGGCCTGTCGATAGTTGCCGGAGGTGAGCCGGTCGACCAGCGGTTGAGGAAGACGCGCCAGGTCCGAATCCTGCCAGCGCATGATGAAGCCGGGCTGAGACCCTGTTTGAGAGCGAGGCATTCCGGAGGTTGTGGCGCATGCGGCGCGGGCAGTCGCTGGGCTGCTGAGGATGGCAATGCCGCTGACGCGAATGAGGTCAGCGATGCGGGCTTCGACCTGAGGCGCGGTGAGCGCCGGAACGTCGCGGGCGTAGTCGGCCACCGCATAGAGTACGCCGCGGCTGGCGATTACAGCAACGCCGATGCGATCGACATCCGGATTGAGAAGATTGGAGCGATGACCCGGGGAGCGCATCCATTCGTCATGAATCATGGCCGGGGAGGGACCGATGGCGACATTTTCTTCAATGAGACCGAAGTGCGCGCCGGCTTGCGAAGCACGTTCGGTAAGGTCGGGCTCGCCCGGGTAGCGATGGGCAATGGGGCCTTCAAGTGCCATCCGGCGGCAGTGATAGAGGGCGGCGGCGGCAAGGGCCGGGTCCCATTGCAGGCGCACGGCGCCGGCTTCGGCCCGGGACTGGTTGGCGTAGGCGAAGATCTGTTCGGCGGCGATTTGCGAAGCGGGCGCGGACTGGTTCTGGGCGACGAGCGGCACAGAACACGCGCAGGCGATCAGGGCTACAGGAACTAAGCTTGGACGCCAGGGCTTCTTCTGGATCGGCGAGGCCAGAGACAAAACGCATCGGCGTGCAAACAGCTCCATGCAGGAATAGACCCGAATGCCGAGCGTGAGTCGCTGTATTCTTTGAGTGCGCATGATTATTCCTGCAACGATGATGTTATCGCGGACCCTTAAGCTGTTGCGGCGGCAACCGCTCGCTGCTGCGGGCGCCGTGCTGCTGGCTGCATTCGTGTTGAGCGGGTTGGCTGCGCCGTGGCTGTCGCGGTATAACCCGATGGCGATCGACCTGCTGCACCGGCTGGAAGGACCCTCGGCGGCGCATTGGGCGGGAACCGACGAGCTGGGCCGCGACACGCTGGCGCGCCTCTTGTTTGGCGCCAGAATCTCGCTGGCAGTTTCAGTGACCGTGGTCTCGGTCTCGCTGGCGCTGGGCCTGGCAGTCGGGGGCCTGGCCGGCTACCTGGGCGGATGGGTCGATATCGCGCTAACTACATTCGCGATGAATACCTTCCAGTCCCTGCCGGGAATCCTGCTGGCCATTGCTTTTGCGGCGTTTCTGGGGCCGGGATTTCTCAACCTCGTGCTGGCGCTGGCCATCGGCGGATGGGCGGGCTACGGGCGGCTGGTGCGAGCCCAGGTGATGGCGGTGCGCGAGCGCGAATATGTGGATGCGGCGCGGGCCCTGGGCGCGAGCGGGATGCGGATCTTCTTCCGGCACATACTGCCGAATATTGTTCAGCCGGTGGTGGTGCAGGCGGCCATTGGAATGGCGGGAGTGATTTTGGCCGAGGCGACGCTTTCGTTCTTGGGGCTGGGCATTCCCGCGCCGGCGCCGAGCTGGGGCGCGATGCTCAATGACGCGCGCTTGCACCTGTTCGACTCGCCGCACATGGTGCTCTTCCCTGCAGCGGCCGTGGCTGGAGCGGTGCTGGGTTTCAACTTTCTGGGAGACGCTCTGAGGGATGAACTGGATCCACGGACGCGGCTTGAACTCGGGATGTGAACGACTGCGGACGATAGGAGTCCAAACTCATCATCCGCGCGGCATCACTTCCATTTTCATCCCATTTTTTACCGTCAAGGTGAACCGGGCCAGCGGCTCGACCGGGTGGGTTTGCGCCAGGCGCAGCCTGAAGCGCTGAGCCAGAGTGGCAAGGATCATGACCTCTTCAGTCATGGCGAACGAAGCGCCGATGCAGACGCGTGGACCAAAGCCGAAGGGTATATAAGCGAGGCGCTCGCGGCCCGCGCTCGCTTGAGCGGTGAAGCGCTCCGGGTCAAATCGTTCCGGTTCCTGCCACAGTCCGCGATGCCGGTGCACCAGCCACGGAATAATGGTGACGGTGGACCCTTTGGGCACCTTCATGCCGCAGATCACGTCGTCGGCCTGCGCCTCGCGGAAGGCCATGGTGTGCGCCGGGGGATACAGCCGCATGGACTCCTGCAGCACCATCCGGGTATAAGTCAGCTTCGGGACATCAGCCCAATGCGGGGGACGACCAGCCAGAACCCGGTCCAACTCAGCGTGCAGCCTGGCCTCGTGTTGGGGATGAAGCGAGAGCAGGTACCAGGTCCACATCAGCGCGAGAGCGGTGGTTTCGTGCCCGGCCACGAAGATGGTCAGAATCTGGTCGCGAATCTCGCCGGCCGTCATCCCTTTGCCCGTCTGCTCATCGCGCGCGGCAATCAACCGATCCAGAAGGTCGGGCTTGCTCGGTTCCATTGATCCGTTTTGGCGCGCGGCAATCAGTCGAAATACGGCGCGATCCACCTGCTTCAATGCCGCCCTGCCAAACATCGATTTCAGCGAGCTCCAGATGAGACCTAAACCGGGCACGAATTCGAGCAGGCCCGGCATCATCACTTTCTGATAGCCGTCCGACCCTTCGCGAACCAGGCCCACGATGCTGTCGCTATCCGCAGCGAACATCGACCGGGAGATGATCTCCAGCGTGAGGCCCATCATGACGCTGCTGATCTCGATCGTCGAGCCGGGGGCGAGCGCCTGCCATTGATCGCCGAGCTTCTGCGCCGCATCGGCCATCACCGGCGAATACTGTTCAACAATTCGAGCGTCGAAGGCGGGAGCCATGGTGCGCCGGTGCGCGCGCCAGGTTTCGCCTTCGCTCAGGATGAGACCGTTGCCCAGCCCCGGACCAAGAATGCGATGTTCGACTGCGGCCTTGGGGTAGTTGGCAGCATTCTCAAGCAGCACCCGGCGAATGCCGGTCGGGTCGTTCACAATAAAGCTCGCTGGGCCGATGGTTTGCTGCCTGATGATCTTTTCGCGGTACATTCCTTCATCTAGGCCTTCGATGAAATTGGTACGGACGGCCTTCAGATACTTGAGAAACGGGAGACGATGCTGCGGCGGATTGGAGCCGGCCAGGACCGGTGCTGCCGGAGCGGCTGGAGGAGTGGCTGGAGCAATGGCGGTCATTTGGCTTGGTTCACCCTGAGAAAATAGGACTAGGCCTTAGATGCCGCCCAACCATGATTCATCGCAAAATCATGGCTGATATTTGATGAGGGCGCATTCACGGATGGAATTGTTGAGGACAGCGACAAGTGGCAATGAAGATTGGAGTGGTGAGCGATACGCATGGGCTGCTGCGGCCGGAGGTGCTGCCGGCGCTCGAGGGCGTCCAACAGATCGTGCACCTGGGCGACGTCGGCAAACCGTCAATCCTTAGCGCCTTGGAGGAGATCGCACCAGTGACGGCGGTGCGCGGCAATATAGACCGCGAAGGCCCCTGCGCCAGGCTGCCGGAGACCGAGGTGGTGCTGATCGAGGGCCGGTATGTCTACATGCTCCACGACCTGAAGCAACTGCATCTCGACCCGGCCGCGGGGAAGTTTGCCGCGGTGCTTTCCGGGCATACCCATGTGCCGAATTTCTTCACCAAAAAAGGCGTGCTCTACTTCAATCCGGGGTCGTGCGGACCGCGGCGGTTTGAGCTGCCGGTGACGGTGGGCCTGCTGACCGTGGAGGCAGATGGGGAGTTACGAGCAGAGATCTTCCCGCTTCTCTCCCCTTAGGCCTACAGTTGCACGTTGCAATTGCGGAGGGAGCAGCGGGGTTTAACCCCATGAAAACAAGCCCGGAATTCGCGGCCTTGAGGCCCGGGTCATTGCAGATTTCGCCGTAATTAAGCGAAATACAGGCAGAATTAGGCCGGGAGTGAATTTTGATTTGCCGGTGAAACGGGCCTTTTTTGGCGAAAGGCCCGTGCTTTGATCTTTATGCGGGCACACCGTTTTCAGTATCTCGCGCACGACGATCGCCAAAACTTCAACTCTTCATTTCGCCTGCGCCAGCCCGGCAACAACTGCGGCAACTTTATCGAGTATCTGGTTCCAGCCCTCTAGTTGCCCGCTATTCTTTGCGCTCTCCATGGGTTCATTTCCAATGAATGTGAGTTTCGTCTGGCCGTTTCCAAAATCCTCAAAGGTAATCACATCGTACGCATCGGCTATAGTCTCGTGTTCTATTCCATAGTGCGCAGGCTCAACCTTGTTTCCATCCGGGTCGGAAAAGTACATGGAGGAAACGATCTTCTCGTGCAGAACAATCTCGTGGTATTCACCACCATTCCAGAATTCCTGCCCATCCGGCGCTCTCATACAGCAGAGGAATTTTCCTCCCACGCGAAAATCCATCCTGCAAAAAGGCGCGGTAAAACCCCTCGGCCCCCACCACTGCATCACATATTTCGGGTCTGTCCACGCCTTCCAAACCAATTCGCGTGGGGCATCAAAAACTCTCGTGACAACCATCCGCTCCATTTCGTTAACCGCGTTTTTTGTCATCTCTGACCTCCGTTTTTTTTCATTTGATTCACCACCACATCCAGCTTGTCGAAACTCTCTTCCCAGAATCGCCGATAATAAAACGCCCAGTCGCTGACTGTCTTTATCGCCTCTGGCCTGAGCGTGCACACACTCTCTCGTCCACGCTTCGTCTTGATCACAATCCGCGCCCGCACCAGGTAGGCAATATGTTTTGAAATCATCTGCTGCGAGAGTGCGAACGGTTCCGTCAATCCATGCACAGAGGCAGGCCCATGTGATAGTCGTTCGATCATGGCCCGCCGGGTCGGATCAGACAAAGCCGCGAACGTCGTACCCAATTTATCCACAACCATATGGTAGTGGATTTTTGGCCGATGTCAAGTGTGAATTTTGCGATTTCCGATTTCTGTCCCCTGCTCTCGCATCTCTGAACCTTGACACCCCCCTGAATGATTCTCCACATGAGCGGCGTCATCGCGGCTGGGTGCGCGTTTTAAGAAATAAGCTTCCTCGTGCGATAACTGATTAACGCGACGATTAATCATCTGCACGATATGGACACCCCAGGCTGTTGCCGGGAACGGTACGCCCCAACTGCAGGAAAACTGGCAATCGTCGCTTTGAGTCATTCTTATCCAGGGGCTAAGGCTATGTCGCTTACTGACTTTATCTACCGGAAGCTGAAAGACGCGATAAGCAAAGCGCGGAACGCCAGGAACAGCGAAGCAGTCCCATCGCCCGCTATCGTGGACCGCAAAAGCATGGCGAAATTCATTACTGAACTCCGCGCTTGCGGTTATGACCTCGCCGGCTGCGCAAAGCGCCTGGGTGTAATTCCGCGCTGTGGCGTTAACTTCTCGTGGGTTCTTAACTGCGACACGTGGGCCTCTGCGGAAGCGGATCCAGTTGACACTTTGCTTGAAGTTTTCATCGGGGGCTACGAAGTGCCGATATCTCGCCTCACAGCTCATCTCTCAGTTGCATCCCTGGATGCGGCTCTGGAAATGAGGCTCCTCGAGAAGGACGGCGAGATGCTCAAGTCCAGGGTCTCTCTCTTTCCCTGCTATGGCAAGTTCATCGCCACCGATCGCTCAGAAAAGAATCCCGCCATCAATCAGGTGATGTGGCTGTTTCATGAGAGCTTCCTCCTCGGTGGCATGGTCGACCGCTCGCCCCGGCGGCGCGCTATCGATTTAGGGACCGGATCCGGCATCCACGCGCTGCTGGCCAGCGACCACTGTGAAAGCGTGATCGGCCTTGACGTGAACCCTCGGGCCATCGAGTTCTCGCGCTTCAATGCCGCCCTGAACGGCATCGAGAACGTGGAATTTATTCTGAGCGACCTTTTCAACTCCCTGGATCCCGCAATGACCTTCGATCTGCTCACCTCCAATCCTCCCTACGTCCCGGACCTTGCCGCCGAAGCGGGCGATAATTTCTGGAGCGGTGGCCGCGAGGGTACGGGAATCTTGCGCAGAGTCATCGAGGCCATCCCCTCCAGGCTCGATGAGGACGGAGTCGCCAACATCATCTCCCTTTATCCCCTTCCTCCCCGGACAAACATGAAGGACTTTTTCAACCAGTGGCTGGGCGGCAAAGTGGAATCCTACGATGTGCTGGACTTCACTTGGCCTGTCCCTCGCTATCGAGGAGGTTGGTCGGAGATGCCCTACACCCCCGACAAATCAGCCTGGCGTTGGGGTGTGGTGAGCCTCCGTCCCGGCAGCGGTAAGTGGAGAGAGGTAGCGAGTGAGAGGCTGTTCTTCCGAGACGACGGCAGTTGCAGCCTTATCGCCGATCACGACACGTTGTAGTTGCGCGCTATCCGCGCATCCTCGGATTGATCCACCGATACACCACATCCGTCAGCAGATTCACTAGCACATACGTCAGGCCGATCGAGAGCAGGCAGCCCTGCACCAGCGCATAGTCGCGGTTGGAGATGGCGTCGACGACGAGGCGGCCCAGGCCGGGCCAGCTGAAGATTTTTTCCGTGACGATGGCCCCGGCGAGCAGCGCGCCGAATTGCAGTCCCACTACGGTGACGATGGGGACGAGCGCGTTCGGCAGGGCGTGACGCCAGACAACGGCCGACTCTGAAAGCCCTTTGGCGCGAGCGGTACGGATATAGTCCTGACCGAGCTCTTCGAGCATTGCCGTGCGCACCATGCGGGTCAGGATCGCTGCCAGCGATGCGCCCATGGTGAACGCGGGAAGGATCAGGTAGCGCCAGTCAATGCTCAGGCTGCCGGCAGCAGCCTGCCCTGCGTTGGCGCCGGAGACGGGGAGCAAGCCGAGGCTGATCGAAAAGACGAGGATCAGGATCGGCCCGAGAGCGATGCCGGGCACCGAAAGTCCGAAAAGGCTGACCACCGACAGGACCTGATCGGTGAGCCGGCCGCGATGCAGGGCCGCGAATATTCCGGCGGGGAGGGCTAGGGCGAGCGCGAGAATCAGGGCCGCCAGGGTGAGCGCCAGCGTGTAGGGATAACGCTCGGCAATGAGATGCGTGACCGATTCGTGAAGGCGGATGGAGTTTCCAAGATCGCCGTGCAGAACGCCGGCCCAATAGCGGATGTATTGGGTGTGGAGCGGCAAATCGAGGCCGTATTGATGACGCAGAGCGCCGATATCCGCCGGGGTCGCGCCCTCACCCAGCATCTGCTGAACCGGGTCGCCGGGAACCAGATGGATCAGCAGGAAGACCAGCGAGACCACCAGCCAGATGACGGGAAGAGTCAGCAACAGGCGGGTGAGGATCTGTTTCATGGGCTGGGATAAGGATAGAACAGCGGGCAGTTGACAGCGGACAGTTGACAGTTAACAGCAGAACGCTGACAGCAGGCCAAACTCAAGTGCGGGCGCCAACTGCAGCCGGAGATCGCCGACACGGAGGGACCCGGGGCCTTCAGGCTCCGGAATGCCGCGCATAATCTGGGCCGGCTTTAGCCGCTGGCTCTTTCCCAGGCCGGAATCGACCAATTCACAACACCGTAAGGCCCGATTACTTGTAGACTTCCGGAATAAAATTCTGCTCCTGGATAGGCGGCCGCACGTACTTTGATTTGTCGAGCTTGGGCAGTTTAAGAGACTCGGGCGTAAGGTCTTTGTAAGGAATTTTGGAGAGCAGGTGGCGGATAACATTCAGCCGCGCCGATTTCTTGTCTTCCGCGTTGACCACGTACCAGGGCACCTGTTTTGTGTCGGTCACGGCAAACATCTCGTCTTTGGCGCGCGAGTATTCGGCCCAGTGCTTGCGCGATTCAAGATCCATCGGCGAGAGCTTCCAGCGCTTGGTGGGCTTATCCATGCGGTCCTGAAAACGGCGCTCCTGCTCCGCATCGCTCACCGAGAACCAGTACTTGATGAGGATGATGCCGGAGCGGACCAGCATGCGCTCGAACTCCGGGCAGCTCTGCATGAATTCGAGATATTGATGTTCGTCGCAGAAGCCCATCACGCGCTCCACGCCGGCGCGGTTATACCAGCTGCGATCGAACAGCACCATCTCTCCGGCGGCGGGCAAGTGCGTCACATAGCGCTGAAAGTACCACTGGGTTTTCTCGCGCTCAGTGGGCGTGCCCAGCGCAACCACGCGGCAGACGCGGGGATTCAGTGACTCGGTGATGCGCTTGATGGCCCCGCCTTTGCCCGCGGCATCGCGGCCCTCGAACAGGACAACGACGCGGAGGCCTTCATGCTTGATCCACTCCTGGAGCTTGACCAGTTCAGTCTGAAGGCGACGGAGTTCGCGCTCGTAGTCGCAGTCTTTGCCGAGGCGGAGGGTGGCGCAGGGCTGAGACAGCGGGCCGTCGACTTCGATTCCCTTGCCTGCCACGTGCGGAGAGTGCTTGCCGTTCTTATTCGCCATTGTCTTTCTCCTGGCGGGTCTGTTGGTGGAAGTATAGGTCCTGGCGCAGAAGTCGGAGACGAATTCTTTTGGCCACAATTTCCGGCAGACCCGATCCGGAACACACCGCGAACTCGCATACCTGCGTCCGGCTGGGGCTCGTGTGTCGCGGATCGGGTCCGCTGTTGCCTTATCGGCCGAGGTCCGAAGGAGTTTAAGCGGACCAGCAACACATCCTCGCGGGGCGGGTTGAATCGAACAACGGCCGCACCGGGCATTGCCGGTGAAGAGTCGAAGAAAATTGAACCAGAGAGGTTTTTGCGATGAGGAAGTTGATGTTGCTGGCAATTTTGCTGATGCCGCTCGCGCTGGTCGGATGTTCGCATCCGCAGCCGGTGGTTTATGCAGCGCCACCACCGCCGCCCCCGCCCCAATTCAGCCTGGCGGCGCAGCAGGGTTATCACGATGGCATCGAAGCCGCCCGGCGTGACATTCATCAGGGCAAGGCGCCCGACGTGAGACGGCATCCGCGATTCAGAAACCCGCCCGTGCCCCCGCCCGCGTTTGAGGAATATCGGCATGGATTCCGGGACGGTTGCGATCAGACCTTCCGCAACGGACCCCCCGGGCCCCCGCCGAATGGCGCTTACTGAGTGGGGCATCGTGCGTCTGAGTGGCGTGCCGAGGCCTCCACGCGGCACACCGAGGCCCTTTGAGGACAACCCCAACGGGTGAACAAGCAACTGACTCAACCAGGGAGTCCGGCCAATGCGTCGTTCCAATGGGTCGTTAGCGCTTTTGGGCTTCGCTGCCGCTGTGGCCGGAGCGGCTTGGTTCGGCTCGCGCTATAGCCCTCGGGATTTCAGAACCCGGCTATGGTATTCGCGGCTTGACAAGCCTTCCTTCAATCCTCCCAACTCCGTATTTCCCATCGTATGGACGGCCCTCTACTCCGTGATGGCCATCTCCGGATGGCGCATCTGGCGGCATCGCGACTCCCCCGAGCGCACGGCGGCTTTGCGCCTATGGATCTCCCAGCTCATCACCAACTCCCAGTGGACGAGGCTTTTCTTCGGCAAGCACCTTCCGACATGGTCACTGGCCAATGTCATATCTTTGCAACTAGCCGTCATCGGCTACATTCTGGAAGCCCGCAAAGTGGATAAGCCGGCCGCCGCCCTTTTCATCCCGTACGCCGCGTGGGTCGCCTTCGCAGCCCTTCTGAATGCGGAGATCGTTCGCCGCAATCCGGGTGCCGCAAAGCTCTTCCCCAGGGTCGCGTAAATCATTCCAGATGTGTGGCCGCGCGAAAATGAACCCCGCGCCTTCAGCTCGCGGAAATTGTCTCCTCATCCGCCGGCTCAACGCGGATCTTGGCAATGCGGCGGGCATCCATCTCAACCACGGTCAGACGGCGATCTTCGAAGATGATCGCTTCGCCCGTCTCCGGAATATGACCCAGCCGATAGAGCAGAAATCCGGCGAGGGTTTCGACGCCGCCATCGCGAGGCAGATTCCACTGCATCTGGGTTTCGAGATCGCGCAGGTTGACGCCCCCGTCCATCAGTATGGCGCCGCCGGCAGTTGTCAGCACCGGATGCGAGGGCGAGTCGAACTCGTCTTCAAATTCGCCGGTCAACTGCTCGATGGCGTCTTCGGCGGTGACCAGACCGACGATGGATCCATATTCATCAACAGCGACGGCCAGATGACGGCGGCGCTGCTGGAAATCGCGGATAAGATCGAGGACCGACCTGGTTTCGGGAATCACGACGACTTCCCGCATGATCTGCGCGAGTCGAATCTCAACCTGGGGATACTGAAGGGGAGGAGCCGGCGGGTCTCGCTTCTCCCGCTCCGGCTCTGCGAGCGTTGATCTTCGATTTCGCTCGGCTTCAGTGTGCGCGACGCTTTGAGTGCGAAAGTAAAGCAGGCGCGAAAGATCGCGAGCGTAAACGACGCCGACAATGTGCTCGGGCCCGCGCGTTTCGTCATAGACGGGAATACGTGAGAAATGGCGCGCGATGACGCGGGCGCAGGCTTCCTCCAGAAGCATGTTGGCCGGCAGGGAGAATATCTTCTGGCGCGGGGTCATGATCTCCCGGACGGGAATCTCGTCGAGCTCAAGGGCGCGGTGAATCAGTGTCTCCTGGAATTCGGGCAGGAGCCCGAGACGGCGGGCGGCTGTGGCAATCAGCTTGAGTTCTTCAGCGGAGTGGACCGAAGCCCGCTCGGTCATGGGCACGTCGAAGCCGTGCAGCACGGCCGCCGCCGAGCTGCGCAGCAGCCGAACCGCGGGACGAACCACGGCCATGAACACCAGCATAGGCGGCGCGACGGCAACGGCCAGCGCTTCAGCCCGGCGCAGGGCCAGGGACTTGGGCACCAGTTCGCCAACCACCACGTGAAAATAGGTGATGAGCGCAAAGCCGATGACCACGGCAGCGATGTGCGCATAGATGTGCGAGTGGGGAATGGCGGCGAAAAAGGGCTCCAGCATGGAGGCGGCCAGCGGCTCGCCCAGCCAGCCCAAGGCCAGCGAACAGAGCGTGACCCCGAGCTGGACCGCGGGGAGAAGATCGTCAAGTCCGCGCTGGAGACGGCGAACAGCGCGGGCTCCGGGGACCTGGGCTTCGAGAAGCTGCTCGATACGGGTATCGCGGATGGAGACGAGCGCGAACTCGGCAGCGACGAAGAATGCGTTGGCCAGAATGAGCATGGCCACGGCGACGGTTTTGAAGAGCGACAGTCCGACCATCTGGGGGGAAGAATAGCATCTGCCGGGGTCCAGGGTCAGGAATCGGGGATCAGCCTGCGATGGGTAAGGCAATCGCATTTGGACTCTTAAATCCCGGATCCAACCAACATTTGACTGTCATTCTGAACGAAAGGGGGCCCCGAACGTCTTTCAGTTCGGGGATGGTGAGCGAAGAATCCGCGGTTGCTCTTCTGCGAGTTCCAGACTTACCAGGCGTGCTGGGGCAAACCGATGCGCTGTTCATCGGATGGCCGATCTCGCGGTCCCTTCGGAACCGCCGGCGATCGGCGCCTCGGGATGCATCGAATGCGCCGGAGCTTTTACACTAAAGATATGATTCGTATTTACCGTCCTATTCCCGTGGAGCGATTAAAGCTTCTGGTCTTTGACCTCGACGGCACGCTGATCGACTCGGCGCAGGACCTGTGCAACAGCGTGAACGAGACGCTGAAAGAGTTTGACCACGAGCCGCTGCCCGACCCCGCGATCGCCAGCTTTGTGGGCAATGGCGCGCCGATGCTGATGCGGCGGTCGCTGGCGCTGGCCGGCAGCCTGAGCCCCGACGCCGTGGACCCCGAGCTGCTCGAAAAGGCGTACGCGTTTTTCCTCCAGTATTATCGCGAGCACAAGCTGGACTTCACCTACGCATACGAGGGCGTGCTGGAGTCGCTGAAGGCTCTGCACGCGCTGCATGATGAAGCGGACGGCGCGAAAAGAACCATGGCTGTGCTGACCAATAAGCCGGTGCGACCGGCGCGGGGAATCTGTGAGGGACTGGGACTGGCGGGGTACTTTCTGCATATCTATGGGGGGGACAGTTTCCCGGTAAAGAAACCCGATCCCCTGGGGCTGCGCACGTTGATGGAAGAGGTTGGAGCACGGCCGGATGAGACGGCAATGATCGGCGACAGCCAGGTCGACGTCCTCACCGCGCGGAACGCCGGGGCATGGTCCATCGGGTGCGCATTTGGGTTTGGCCCCCAGAATCTGATCGAAACGCCGCCTGACGTGATCGTGGACACAGCGGCGGACTGGACGGCGGCGCTGAGTCCTGCGAAAATAAGCTAAAGACATAAGCTTGCCTTTTCAAAAGAGGCAGCGGCCTCGAGTTCGATGACAACGTTTCCATTTCAGGGTTAGGTCAGACGCAGAACAAACCGATTGCACCCTTGCGCGCATGGAATGAGCAAGTCCGATGCACAGGGTTGATTCCAAATTGTTGCCTGAGGTATCTGCCATGCGTTTGCTTGCTCTTGCTCTCCTTCTTTCTGCTCCGCTGAGCTCCTATGCTTGCCACACCGCGGTCCCGGGGCCTGCCCACGATCCTTCGTTACAGGGCTCCGTAGCCGACCAGGCCGGAGATCCACTTCCCAATGCGACGATCGAAGTTCTGGACGCCAATGGGGCCACCGTCGCGACAGTGCAATCGGGCGCGGACGGAAGCTTTGTGGCCACAGCGCCGCGGCCCGGCCAATACACACTGGCGGTGACCGAGCCGGGATTTAGGACCACGCAAACTGCAGTCACCTTCGCGGCCCCGGGAGCTACGGCGATTGCCAGCCAGGCAGCGGTCAAACTGGCCGCGCGCATTCACATCGTGTTGCCCATTGCTTCGGCCGCGACCAATATCGTGGTGAGCGCCGATTCTAATCAGGACCTTACGTCGACGGATGAGAATCACGACTCGTCGATACTGAGTTCGTCCGACCTGAAGGCGCTGCCCATCTTCGATAACGATTTTGTTTCGGCGATGGGCGCATTCCTTGATTCGGACGTAGCGCCCACGGGCGGAAGCGGATTGATGGTGGACGGCGTGGAAGCGAATCGTGTAACCGTATCGGCTTCCGCGGTGCAGCAAGTGCAGATCAACCAGGATCCCTACTCGGCGCGCTACTACTACCCCGGCCGCGGGCAGATGGAGATCGTCACCAAGTCGGCCGCCGACCGTTATCACGGACAAATGAATTTTTACTTTCGCGATTCGGCGCTGAACGCGCAGAATGCGCTGGCGCCGTCGAAGCCGTTCGAGCAGCGGCGGATTTACGAGGGCAGCGCGACCGGGCCCCTCCCGCACTCGAAGAACTCGAGCTTCCTGGTGAGCTTCAATCGCGCCGAAGAGGACCTGGACTCCGTGGTGAGCGCGACGCTTGCCAGCGGACCGTTTGGGGCCAACGTGCCGTCGCCCACGCGGGACACGGAGTTCAGTGCCAGGGCTGGCCACCAGTTCGGCGCCAAGCATTCCGCCTACGTGCAGTACAGCTACCAGGATTGGACCGGAAAGAACCAGGGAGTGGGCGGACAGACGCTGGCCGAGGCGGGCACAAACAGTGAATTCCACGAAGACGATTTTGTGGCGCACGTGGATTCGACTTTATCGGGGACCATGCTGAATCAGATCTCGCTGGTGGCGGAGCATGATTCAAACCGCATTCAGAACGTGACAGAGGGCCCTCGAATCAGCCTGCCGGGAGATTTCATAGGAGGGTCGGCGCAGAGCGACTCGTTTGCCACCGAGTACAACGCGCGCCTCTCAGATGTGGCCACGTGGGTGCACGGGCGCAACCTGGTGAAGTACGGCATCAGCCTTCCGCACATCGACCGGCGCGCTTACGACGATCAGACCAACGAGTTGGGGACATACACCTTTGGGCCTACGCTGGCGGCCGATGGTGTCACGGTATTGCAGACGGCGTTTCAAAACCAGGGCAACGGATTGCCCTCGGCATTCTCACAAAATTCCGGCGACACGCACTTTATCTATCACCAGCAGGAGATGGGCGCGTTCGTCCAGGACCAGTTCAAGGTGAACGCTCGTTTTGCCATTACGCCGGGGCTGCGCTACGACTGGCAGAATTTTCTCCCTCAGCGGCGGCTCGGTTTTTCGCCGCGAGTGTCCTTCGCATGGGTGCTCGACCCGGCCTCGAAGACCATCCTGCGCGGCGGAGGCGGCGTCTATTACGACCGCTTCGGGAGCGGACCGCTGCTCGACCTGGCCCGTTACCAGAATGCGCGGCGCCGGTCGGTGATTCTTTCATTGAACCCGGCGTCGCTCCCGCAAACCGGTTGCGTACCCATCAGCGACTGCGTGACTTTGTCGGCAGTGCCCCCGAATCTGGCCGAGCTCGAGCCGGACGCCAAGATTCCTTACCAGATCCACTACGGCTTGTCGGTTGAGCGGCAGCTTGGCGAGAAGGCGACTGGAACCGTCAGCGTCTATTCGATGCGCGGAATCGACATGTTCCGCTCGCTCGACATCAATGCCCCAACGCCTGAGTCGGGGTATACGGCGAGGCCAAATCCAGCACTGGGCCGGGTGCGCGAGATGCAGCCCGCTGCGTTTTATGTAGGCAACGCCCTGGACCTCACGTATCGCGGAATGTGGAACAAATACTTCACCGGGTTCGGGCGTTACACGTGGTCGCATTACGAGGCGAATACGGGTGGCATCAGCTGGTTCCCTGAGAATCAGTACGCGCCGGAAGACGAATGGTCGAACTCGGGATACGACCGGCGCCAGCGCGGGGGCATGTACGCCATGTTCCAGCCCAAGAGCCTGCTGAATCTGGCCGCCGGAGTCTTTGCCAATACCGGCTCGCCGTGGACGGTGCTGACCGGGACCGATTTCTATGGGGATGGCCTGTTCAACACCCGCCCCGACGGGATGGGGCGAAACTCGGAGACCGGACCCGGTTATGTGGATCTCGATCTACGCTGGGGCCATGACTTCGCCATCACCCACGACAAAGATGAGGAGGCGCCGCGCTTGGGCTTCTCCGCCAGTTCCTTCAACGTGCTGAACCACGTGAACGGTCAAGGCATCGATACGGTCGACACGTCCCCCGAGTTCGGGCAGATCACCTCGGCCGCCCCACCGCGCCGCATCCAGCTAGCCGCCCGATTCGAGTTCTAAGAACGGGTATCGCTCAAGGAGAAAATCCCATCGCGCAAGCCCCCTGCTTACTTACTCGTCGCACAGCACTGAAAGGCCTGGGCGCTGTCGCGCTGGTGGGGGCCGCGAACAGAGCCGCCCTTGCCGCCACGTACCATCCGGCCAACACGGATTGGTTCGCTAACTGCCGATTCGGAATTTCCACCCACTGGACCGCGCAGTCGCAACCCGTCGGTCAGGACGATTGGCTCCCCTTCAACGAGGCCGTTGACCACTTCAGCGCTACCGGTTACGTGGACCAGGCCGCCCGCGCAGGCGCTGATTACGTAATCTTTACCGGTACACACGCTCTACAAATGCTTCCGGCGCCGTCCGCCGCCATTGACCGTGTCGCTCCCGGACGGACCACCAGGCGCGACCTGATTGGAGAGCTGGCCGACGCATGCCACGCCCGCGGCATGCGCTTCATCCTCTACTACAATCACTCCTGCAACCACGGCGATGATTCGGGCTGGGAGCACGCCGTCGGCTATCACGCCGCCGACAAGTCCCGCCTTGTCTCGAACCTGCTCTCCGTTCTGAGCGAACTCGGCAGGCGCTATGGTTCGCGTATGGATGGTTGGTACTTCGACAGCTGCTGTTCGCTCGACCCGCGCGGGGTCTACAACTCCGTCACCACGGAAATGCATGGATTCCAGTTTCCCTGGGAAGAGTGGACTGCTGCCGCGAAAACCGGCCACGAGGACCGCCTGGTGACTCTCAGCTCAGGCATGCTCACCCATTTCCTCTATTCAACCTATCAGGACTACGAAGCAGGCGAGGCCAACGACCTTATCGCTATACCCACCTCGCGCTATAATTCCGACCACCTGCAGGCCCATCGCTGGGTCTGCCTGGATAATCCCGCCTGGGTGCACGGGAGCGTCAAGACGGCGCTGGCCGGGCCACGCTATTCCCTGGCCAACGTGGCTGATTATGTCCGCACAACGAATCGGGCGAGCGTGCCGGTGACCTTCAACCTGGACATCGATCGCACCGGGCTGATCAGCCCGGAGTCGCTCTCCTTATTGCGCCAGGTGAAGCAGCAGCTCTCTTAAGGCAATTCGCCAAAGACGGCTTGTCGGAATGGCCGAGTGGGGAAAAGCCCAAACAGGGAGCGCCCCCGGGGTATGAGTCAAAATTTTGCCGCAACCCGGCAAGCCCCTGGATTTCCCTTTGACAACAGACCTGCGGAACTACGCCGCCCACTG
>Ga0182013_10000556_pt1 | contig 51210 bp, 73 predicted proteins | sample 612S2MmetaG_FD_120487 | JGI IMG/M metagenome (GOLD analysis project Ga0182013, IMG submission 120487) | Permafrost microbial communities from Stordalen Mire, Sweden - 612S2M metaG | ecosystem: Environmental > Terrestrial > Soil > Wetlands > Permafrost | place: Sweden: Stordalen | collected...
ACGCTGGGCCAGATTTACGATGTCAAGAAGTCGGCCAACAAGCTCGCCGACGTGGCCCGAAACACGCAAGAAGGAATTGACCTGATGGACTCCTGGTCGGCGCTGGCGTCGGCTGTGCGCCACGAGGTCTATCCGATCTACGACTCACACATCGACAACGTCTCCATGCCCGGATTCTCGCTCTCTGAGGCGGGGCGCAAAGAAGGCGCTGCAATGCAGTTCCGCAACGGCCTGGAGAAGCGCTGGGGCAAAGCGCAGCAGATGAGCGATGAGCTTCATATTCCCGGCCATACGACGAAGATGGCTTCTAGCGGCGCATCGGAGCATCGCACCCTATTTTCAGCAGCAGCGCGGAAGGCTCAAGAGTTGGGGCTGTTGGGATCTGAACAAGGAGCATTGAATAAGGCCGGAAAGAAGGCCATCGGCCCACTCTCGCCGGATACAGTCCCCGAGCATCTTCAGGTTACGTCGGCCGCCAAGTTCGGCCCAGCTCCGCCGCCTACTCAAAAGTTACTTCCCGGCAGACAGTTCACGTTTCGCATTCAAGGGAACCCAGCGACGGCGGGTACAGAGGGGCAGATTGCGCATTCGGCGGAAAAGGTGACCGGACGTCATTCCTTCCAAGATCCGGCCTATACCACGTCGAGCGCCCCCAACCGTACCGAGTTAGGCAGTGAGCGTACCCACGGTGGCGACGTCCAGACGGCTACACCTCCGGGGGCTCAGACAGACGTGGCGAAGGGTCCGGGCGTACTCGAAACCAATGACCCAGAGATTGCGCGTCAGACCTTGGCTCAACTTGAGAAGATGGCAAACTCGACACGTTACGGCAGTATGACCTACGGGGAAAAGGTTCATTTGCGGCGTGCGATCGAGGACTTGCGCGGCCAACTTGCGGACTACGAAAAAGGTCAAGGCAAAGCGAAAATCAGCCACACGCCTCCGAGCATGAAATACACTCCCCGCAAGACGGGGAAGCTCCCGGTCGGCCATCCAGTTCGCAGCGCGGCCCCGGCGTTCGTGTCGGACTATGAGCGGGAGCGCGACCAGGAGCAATGAATGCTCAAGACCTCTGCATCTACGAAGCCTGCCCTAGGCGCTACGTCTGGACTCGAACTTACGTCTCCTTTCGCATCTCCCCGATAGCGGCCCTCTATCAGGCGCTTGATGCCGGTCTTCGCGGCAGCGGGGAAGAGGACGCCAAAAACAAACTCATCTCTTTAGCAGGGAACCCCGGCCTCGACATCGCTGGACCCGACGTGTACGACGTTGCGATGCATTTGGCTTTCCTTGCAGGGATCGTTACCGCGTACCTCCGTGGCGGTGACGGTGCGTGGACGCTGGTTCCCTCGGTTTACTCTCCTTTTCCGTGGGAGCCAGCGGTCTACGAATCCCCAGACGGGCGCATTCGTCGGGTTGTTCTTGTGGACCGCTGGAGTGAGGAGCGGAAGATAGAGGAAGCTCGCTCATGGCGCTCGATAGGGGAAATTTGCGCTACAGGCCGCGAGATGCTCCTGAACGCTGTAGTCATAGGCTCAACCCACAACAAGCGCAGGGCGAGCCACTGGACGCGAGCGCTGGCGCACCCACGTAATCGGGGGATACGCTTCAAGAAGCGGACGGGGAGTGTCGAGTTCGCTGGATCGTGGGAAACGGTTCAGCGAGAGACATGGAAAGGGACTACGGAAGACTGGCTATCGGCGATGCAGGTTGATGAATGTTTTGCAGAACTCATCCATAGCATGAGGATTTCCGTTCCAGTTCGACGCAAGGAGTTCCTCGCGGACATGGCCCGGATGGCCAAAGAAATGGCGAGTCTTGGGGAAGACCCGCCGATGAGACGCGCCGGATGTTTTGGATTTACTCCGTGCGTGTTTCTGGAGACATGCCATAATCGGGAGCTGGTGACGCCGAGTAGCCAAGGGTTTCTAAAATACTCAGACGTGGGGTAGCGACCGCCGCGAGCGAAAGCAACTTCTCGACATGGTATATCGACTCCTCAAAGGCTACTGGTTTATAGCCATCCATCGCCGATCTACGGGGAGCGCCTGCGTATGTTCCGCAAAGCCTGATTCGCATTTGTCTTCGCTGGAAGGCTACGGCGGTTGGGTTGCGTTCCATAATCTCTGCGATTACGAAGTCGGAGTTGTGAACCGACGCCAGTTCTTTGAGCCATTCGCGGTCGGCAGCGGACCACTTTTTGTATATGCCCTTATTTCTTATTCTCATTTTGCGCTCCGTCAATTTGTTCTTCACTGTCCCGTAAAAGGTACTCGAGAGCATCTTCCCGGCTGACCGATGTATCTTTCTCGCTGTAGTACCCTTGAATCTTTTCAATCACCCGGTCGTACATTGCAGCTTGTGAAAGTGTTGGCCTGAGAGCCCATGTAACCCGCTTGTCGTGCAGTTCATTCGGGTATTCCTTCAAGACCATCGAGGTAAACTCCCCGACCGTTGACGATGTGGCGAGTTGCTGAATTTTTGGACTCTTCTGCGCCGATGCGGGGAGCGTAGCCATCACCTTCAACGTCCCCGGCTCCGACTCGGCCATGATCTCATCGGGGACGGTATCCTTGAGGCTCCGGTAGAGTTGGCGAGCAGCGAAGGCAGTTGCTCTCTGAGAGCGCAGGCGGACGTTAACCCATGCCTCCTGATTGTCAAAAGGTTTGCCGGTGCGAGGGTCTGTAAGGATGGCCCAGAGAGGCCGGTCTTTGTCGGTCATCTTGTCCATAAACTTGCCCAGGCGCATGTAGTCCCTGCCGCCCATGCGCCGGACAATGGTTTCGATCCACTCGTCGATCTGACGTGCTTCAGCGGTTACGTCCATCAGAGTTTACCCTTCAGTTCCGGCATGTCGTGACCGCGTTTTGTATTGCACGGTTCGCAAGCAAGAACGCGATTATTATCGTTGTCGAGTCCGCCCCGGTAGAGCGGGATAACGTGATCTAAGGTTGAAGTGTCCAGAGTAAGGCCACACCCGCACCAGTGGCACTTATTAGACTTTTTCATCATCTTGCGCCGAATGTTGCGATACTTCCCTCGGTCGTCGCGTCGAGCTACCCCGCGCACGTCGGGAGGAGAGAACGCCATCTCCACCGCCTGCTCAGGACTAACCCCTGTCCGTCGCCCGGTGGTTCCAGCGACATATGCGCTTCGCCTCTTCGCCAGCGGGTAGTAGTTGACCAATAGAGGCCCCCCGATGATCTGGAGGTGCCCTTGGCCGCGATCCACTACGCGAAGGCCGCGCTCGGATGCGAGTTGTTCGAGTGTTCGTGCCAAGGCTACCCTCCAAACAAGTGAAACAGCATTGAGAGAAAATTAAGAAAGGTTCTCATTGGGTCAGCCCTCCCATGGACGCGCATTGTAGAGTTCGTGAACGGCTGAGATGGCAGAGTTTACGTAGAACTTTGAGCGAACAGCGCATTCTCCTTCAAAGACCGTCGCAAGTTCCTCCACCATCCCGACGATTGCTTGCTCGAACCGCTCCGCGTCGGGAATTCTCTCGACGCGGTCCACGGTTTCAATGACGATTACATGCTTCAAGGTCGTCTCCTAGTAGGTGATGGTGACGTGCGGGATGCTTCCGTTGACGATCAGGGCAAGCACGGCTTGGGCTTCGGTCTTCGATAGTGCGGCCCCCATAAGAGCCTCGACGACCTCCTTGTTGACGGAGGCAACGTGCTTCTTATTCGCCTCCCGTTTTGCTTGGTCCGCAGCGTCCTTGGCTTCAGCATCGGCTACCCGTTGCCGCTCGCGTTCGACGGCTTCATTCGCTTCGCGCTGAGCCCTGTCTTCCGCTTCCTTGACTCTGCGTTCTGCGTCGGCCTTCTCGCGTTCGAGACGTTGCCGGTCGACTTCAGCGTCGATAGCCGCCTTCTCTTCGGCTTCACGAACAGCCGAGTCAATGGCCTCCTGTTGCTGACGGGCCGCTGATTCGGCTCTCAACTTCTCGACTTCGGCCCGCTGCGCTTCTACTTCCCGCGTTACAGAGAGAGCCTGGTCGAGTGTTTCGAGGGTGCGGTCTTTGTGTCCTGCCGCCAGAGACGAGAACTCGTCAAAAGTCGAAGTATCGATCTGCCCGACTGCGTCAATCATCCCTTGGATAGCGTCGGCGCTGGCTCCAAAGGGAACCTTGGCGAGTTCCTGAAGGCGCATGATCCCCGCCTCGTGTTTGGCGATGCGGTCTTTGTCCTTCTGTTCAAACTCGGTAAGTGGTTTGCGGACATCGTCGGCGATGCCTTCGAGGATATTCCATACCCGGCGCCCTTCCGCGTCGATCCCGGCGAGGCGCTTCTTTTCGTCGGCGACAAGCTCTTTCCGCTTGCCTTCGATGAAGGTCTTCGTCTTCGTCACCTTGAAGGCGATGGAGGCGAGAGCTTTCCGGTTCTCGGGGGTGGAAATGTCGAGGTCGGAAGCCTGCTTTGTGACTTCTGCGCGGATCAGTTCGAGGATTGGATCAATGACGGCCGGCACGAAAAGTTGTTCCTTGGTCAGAGAGTCCACTTTAGTTAAGGCGCTATCGCTCGCCGTTGCCGGGGGGAGAACTTGCGCAGCCCCCTCAACAATCTTCTGGTACGGGTATAGGGTGGGTTCGGCCTTGATGAACTTGTTGAAGTATTCGTCCTTGTCGTTCGAGCCCATAAGGGCGTCATGGGTCATCTCGTCAACGTTGGAGTAGTGGTATTCCGAGGGCGGAACTTTGCCGCCCCCACGAGCCTTGAACTTGACTCCCAAAGTGGAGGTCGAAGGGTCAAAGCCGACTGCATCGAATTGCTTGGCATCAACGGCGGTGTAGATCACAGTGTTACTCCTTGTTTAGTTCTACTTCTGGCGCTACTTCGGCGTTTGCGGCGCGGTGAATAGCGCCGGTTATAAAGTCGTTGGCGAGGGCGATGCACCGCTTCTGATCGTAAGAAGGATGGTATTTCCCGCCGCAAGCCTCTTTGTGGAAGTAGGCAATCAGGCGCTCTCTCTGCGCTGCTTGCTCGTCACTCAGAAGCGTCCCCGTCTGCACTAAGCCGTCATCGTTGAGGAATATAGCCATTTTCTTCTCCTTATTCGGGTAATGGATCTTGCTGTCCAGAGGGCTCGCCCAGGTCGTAAGGCACGCCATCAACATAAAGCACATCGATGATGTTGATGAACTTGTCGTCTTTGGCCATGCCGATCTTTAGCTGGCATTCCTTGCCGACGCCCGCCCGGAGCGCATTGAATTGCTTGGTATCCCAGCACGATCCGAAGTTGAACGTCTTGTGGTAGCCATTGAAGATAACGTTGAGGTACTTGGCTTTCTTGGCCCCCGCGGTCTCCTTCTCCTGAACACTGCGAATGACGCAAGTCAGGCGGTCGGGCGGGAGGAAGAGGAAGGTGCCGGGGTCTTGCTTCGGCTCCGGGGCTGGTGCTGGCGGGGGCGGGTTGGGCTTGCCTTGCGCCTTGCCCTGGTTGGCTGGCTTCTGGGCCTGTGCCGGCGTCGTCCTCACGCTCCCGGCGTTGGTGTTGCCGTCGTCGTCCTCGCTGGCGAGTGCGAGCAAGCCCTGAGTTAAATAGCGCCGGAGGTAAGTCCAGCATGCGCCGAGGGTTTGCACGTCAAACTTCGTCGCCGGGGCGGTTGGGTCGTTCTGGTCTTTCTTTGCCCGTCCGGTCGCCGGAGCTTCGGCGGTCAGTTCGATGAACTGTTCTTCCTTGTAAAGGCCCACGGTCATGATGGCAACCTGCCGCTCGATGTCCGACTGCGGGAAGTGCATCATGGCGATGCCGTTCTTCGAGAGGTGCGGACGAGAGGACGCCAGCACGGCGGCCAGGTCGGCGTAGCTCGAAGCGTAGAAGGGGTTGTCGGAGGTCTTCAGGATGACTTCAAAATCAACCTGCGCCTTCGCTAGAGAGCCAACCAGCGCCCCGACTTTCTCGGAGCGCTTGATGTTGGTTGCGGGTGGGATGGGCGGCTCGATAAGCGGCCCGAAGTCTGGTTCTGCGGTGTCATTCATGCGATTCTCCTTGTCGAACTTTGGACTGCGGAAGTGGCTATTTCAGTTTGGTGCGGGTGACTACTTTTCCCGCGCCTTGAGGTACTTCTTGGCGGCAGTGAGAACCTGTTCCCAGCTTTGCTTTTCGTCCACGATCATGCGGGCGAGGTCATCGGCCATCAGCACAAACTGCTCTGACGGGTTGGGTGCCTTCTTGCGGGCCAGCGGCTTCGGGGCGGCCTGTTTCCCCGCCTTGGCGGTCGCCGGAGCAGCCTGGGGGGCGCTGCGGGCCTTCTGGACGGCTTCCTTGAGAGCAGGAACGGCTCCGTCGCCCTTTTCCCTTACTTCTTGGAGGACGCGGGCCGGGGACACTTCGCCGGACGCCATTAGGGCCTTGGCATCTACGGATACCTCCGACAGCGCGATTGCCTCATTCACATAGCGAACTGGCTTGCAGATGTGAGTGGCGATCTTGGCTGTAGTCCAGCCGAATTTCATCAGGCGGCGGCAACCTTCCCCGATTTCCCATTGGGTAAGCGGATGGCCGGTGTTCGATGTGAGGGACTCGGCAGTCAGTTCGGCCTCGTCGCCCTTGACGCGGACGGCGGGAACGTAGACCTTATTTCCTTCTTTCCAGAGTTCGCGGCAGGCCGTCAGGCGGCATTGACCATCGACCAGGGTAGTGATGCCCGAGACGGAGTCGTAGCGAACACTGATGGGCTTATCGACGCCGCGTGCGAGGATTGAAGCCTTGAGAGCCTTGATGTGTTCAAGGGTATCGGGGCTGTTCATGTCGCGGACATTCCAGCCCTGTTCGACTACGACCGTGCGGGGGTCGAGTCCGCGAGATTCGGGCTTATATGCTTGCCCCTCGCTCATTCTGTCAAAGCGTTCGCCAGGTGTTGGCATTTCGGTCTCCTTTGCGATTGACGCAGTACGCAATCCAATGTTAGACAAGTTTAGTGAAAAGTAAAGACATCATTTCGAGCACAGAAAGCACCTCGCAAGCAACGTGGATGCGGTTTCCTTTGGCGTCTCGCATCTCCGACTTGCCAGCGATCCACTCGCCGCAGATGGCGCAAGTTTCACGACAGGCCGAGCAGTAGATTGTCTCGACGTTGCGGCTGAGTCGTTCGTCAAGATGCGTATCGTTTCCGCATCCTGCGCAGGGTTCGATGTCAGAGGCAGATCCGAAGCCTCCGCGCCATGGGTGGAAGTCGATGTCAGTGAAACGTGGACGATCATGCGATATCATCGGAGTTCTCCTCGGCGAGATACGCCTCAACTTCGGCGAAGGTTGAAGTTCTCAGGTAGATGCGAACATGGTCGAGCTTCGTCCATGCGAATATTCGGTCGGCTGCCTCGCCGCATATAACGTTAATGAGGTCGTAGGCATATTCACGGCCAAGAGCTATTTGTTGAATGGTCATTGCGCCACCTCGTGAAGCATTGCGTACATTACAGCGCAGAAGAGGAGGAAAAGAACTACTCCGACTGCGAACCACTCCCATGCCGTGTCGGGGGTCTTCATCCTGAGTGGCGGTATCGGTTGAGGCGCCAGCTTACGGTCTACAGCCACAAGCTGCGCCACGCGGCCATCAGAAAGGTCTCTGCGGTCTGGGTCGTGTTTCTGTAGCCATTGTTCAAATTCGGCCGGCAATGTCATAGCAGTCCCTCAAAAGTGCCGCCCGGAAGGATTTCTCCCTCCGGGCGATTGATTAGTCCAAAACGCGCTGCGATCCCCACTCAGTGTCTTCGACCTGGATGCGGACCTCGTAGTCGCCTGGGACGATGTGCGAAGCCTTGTGCTCCTGGTGGACCAGCGACACTTCGCCAGGCTCGCCGTTGATGTGGACGTAGGTCTTGCCGTCCGGCCCCTCGTACATGTCAACGAGATTCTCGATGGGGGTTTCGACGTTTGACATGAAACTGTGGTGATGGCCAGTGACCTCACCCAAAGCGACGGGGCGAAGTGCAATCTTCTTGCAGTTCTTAGGAATGGTGCTGTTCTTCATTGTGTCCTCGATTCGAGTTGGTTGATGGTTGAAGTTGCGCACTGTCGCGACAGCGCAGGAAAACTTAAGAATGCTGCTGATTCAGCCCGGGCGCATTGAGCGGGATTAGCCCAACGTCTCCCTGTCTTATGTAAGGGCGATTCCTGTATTGATATTCGGTCATCCCAAAGGTCCATGCAATAGCGCCGTAGGCGGTTGTAGAAGACGGTGGAACTCGAAGGTGGTAGCGTCTTCCGGTTGAAGGATCGGTAATGCGAACCAACGTGAGCGGCTGGCCATCTCCACGCATGATGTTTTTTGAGCGGAGGAGCTGGGCGATCTCGATTCCCTTGCGGTAAGTGGTGACCAATCGGGACTCTGCATCGACCATATCGGAGACTGGAATTGCGGGGAAGTTGAACTCTTGACGGTCCTGGTGGACGATCTCAAATGCGCCTTCTTCTGCGAACCGTTCCCATCCGAATCGATCAAGCATGATACGGCGAACTTCGGCATTCTCCTCTTGGACGATGTGCTTCATCGTGATCCATTTAGGCTCGACGACAACGAACGCCGGGACCATCACGCCATCGAGGAAGTAGAGATTCTCGATGTCCGATTCAAGTGCAGCATGGGAGTTATTATGGAGGCGGCGATTGCCATTGGTGCGATCCACATGAACCGTGGGTTTCGCTGCCCAATAGACAGTATCTTTGGTCCAAAAGAGGAGCCAGCATCCGTCAATGTAGGCATCAAGGAGCGGAGATGCCCATGCGGATACCGCCTTATCGCTTCTCTGCGCGGCGCCCAATTCGGTTGTGCATATCCAAGAAATCTCCCAGTTATACCACCACCACCCGCGTCCTTGAATGCACCACTTCGCGAAGCGAAGTGGTGCATCGTCCCGAGCGTCCAGAGCGTCCCGAGCGTCCCGAGCGTTCCGAGCGCTCTGGACGCTCTGAGCGTCCCGAGCGTCCATAGCGTCCCGAGCGTCCATAGCGTTCCGAGCGTTCATAGCGTCCCGAGCGTCCAGAGCGTCCAGAGCGTCCCGAGCGTCCCGAGCGTCCCGAGCGTCCAGAGCGTTCATAGCGTCCCGAGCGTCCCGAGCGTCCCGAGCGTCCCGAGCGTCCAGAGCGGCCATAGCGTTCCGAGCGTTCCGAGCGCTCTGGACGCTCTGAGCGTCCCGAGCGACCCGAGCGTTCAGAGCGTCCATAGCGACCCGAGCGTCCAGAGCGTTCCGAGCGGCCAGAGCGTCCAGAGCGTTCCGAGCGCTCTGGACGCTCTGAGCGTCCCGAGCGACCCGAGCGTTCAGAGCGTCCATAGCGTCCAGAGCGTTCTGAGCGTTCATAGCGTCCCGAGCGTCCAGAGCGCTCATAGCGACCCGAGCGTTCAGAGCGTTCTGAGCGTCCAGAGCGACCCGAGCGTCCAGAGCGTTCCGAGCGTTCTGAGCGTCCCGAGCGTCCAGAGCGTCCAGAGCGTTCTGAGCGTTCATAGCGTCCCGAGCGTTCTGAGCGTTCATAGCGTCCAGAGCGACCCGAGCGTTCAGAGCGTTCTGAGCGTCCAGAGCGTCCCGAGCGTCCAGAGCGTTCCGAGGCTTGCGGTCCGTTCTTTTCGCAAAGTCGCTAATAATTTCATCGACCGTAGCGGCAAGCGAGGGATGTTCTTCAAGCGTCCATCCTCGACGCAGGCGAACAATTTTGAGTTCAATTCCGAGCGCCTTTAAGTAGGCCCCGAGAGACTTCTCAACAGCCACCTCATCTAATTTCCCAGGATAGTTACAGGCTTCGACGTAGGCATCAAACTTCGGATGTTTCATGTGGCGATTCCCCGTTAATGTGAAGTTAGGTCAATTAATAAACTATGTCAAGCGCAAAGTCTACAACTTTGGCGGTAGTCGTTTTCTGGGCGTATTCCAGTACGGCGACCGGCAGACGTGACAGGTCTTAGGTAGGACCGTGACGACTCTGACAGCTCCGCAGCGTTCACAGGTGCATTGAATGGCGGGAACGGTCTTGGTGCTCATAGGGCCTCCCGATTGATCTCTTGAGCAGTCATTTACGCCTCTAAGACTCGACGTGCATCCTCAACGTTTTCAGCGACAGTTTCCCCTGTCGAGAGGTCAATCATTCTTCCCCCACCATTCTCAAAGCGAAGGACAGAGAACGGTAGGCGACGGGAGTGGATGTGGACGATCAGGTCGGACCAGGTCTTCATAGCGACTCCAATATGAGCAGCACGGCATAGACGACGGCTGCGAGTATCCGGCAGGCGACATAGAAGACGAAGAGGGTGCAGGCTAGTTCGATCATTGGGGTGTGCTCCTTTTTACTGTGCAATTCAAGCTCGACTACTTAAGACAGTAAGCCGAAAAGATGGTCAATGTCTGCTTGAGTGCATCTCTTCAGCGTCTTACGCTTGCGGATGGTGTACCCGGCGGCGTGGAGGTCAGCCTTCAGCGCGTTTAGCTGAGACGAGAGCACCTTAGCCGTCCCATCAGCCATCCGCATCAACTGTTCCATAGCTTTCTCGCCAGCGGGGCTCTCGGGGAGGATGAGGGCGAATATGCCCTCAATACGGTAGCTAAAGTCTGGATTCGGGCTGAGTCTGGCATAGCTCTGAATGATGGTCATAGCAACTCCTTTAGGTAGGTTTCGCGTTCAAGACCTTCGGTCAGGCCGGTTCCCGCCCGGCCCAACCGAACGCCTGATCGCCTGGATTAAACGCGCTCGAGCCCGAAGTGAGGCGTGAAGGTATAGTTAACCCCTTTGGCCGAGACCAGATGATAGACATCGGGCCGGTAATCACCGGGGGTGGGCTCGATTGACTTAACAGTAAGAGACATAAAGCCAACCTTGGGGATTTATGTACTTGACTCCCGTTTCTTTGATTCCGCATCACTTAGCCTATTTGTGGAAATCTTCCGTTGACGTGGTGGTTTTTGCTTCGCTTCGGGCCGGTATTTGAGAACAACATCAACGATCTTGTCGAGTATCTTAGGAGGCTTCATTGGATCAACCTCGCATAAGTCAGACGCTTTCCGTCACCTTCATTGTGCTCCATAATCGCGCCCTGCAAGGCTTCCTTGTCCGTGTTGGCGACCGGGTGAGCGATTACCCTACCGCCGCGCTCTCTGAGTCCTACAACGGCAGTCTTGCCCACGGAACCACGTCCAGCATTCAGCTTCTTGTGCTCATGCTTGTTCGCCACAACGCCTTGAAGCTTTTCCAATTCACCGCCGCAAGCCTCACGAAGCCTATGGAGCATAAACCACGCGGACTTCTGCTGGACGCCGATCTCTTTGGCGATCTGCATGGAGGAGATTCCCTTGCGGGCCGTCACAAGCAAGTACATGGCATAGAGCCACTTGTGGAGTGGAATGTGCGACCGCTCAAAGATGGTCCCGGTGCGAATCGTAAAGTCAAGCTGGCATTTGTTGCAGCGGTGGAAACCAGCCTTGCGGGGAGTGATGCGATCCTGTCCAGCACAGGTTGGGCAAGTGACGCCCTTAGGCCAGAGGCGGCTCTCAAGGTAGATGCGGGCCGTCTCTGCGTCGGGGAACATCTGAAACAGTTTGAAGGTGCTGATGGTCGATCTGCTCATATCGCAAACTCCTTTAGAGCGTTGCGCCTAACAGCCTCGCGCCGGTTGTATTCAGTCTTATCCCAAAAGCGGTGCAACATTTTATCTGCTCCTTCCGGACAGGGATTTTCTTCCCGCATTTGGTCGAGCCAGCTATTAAACTCAATTTGCGCATTGAGGGCTTGCTGATGCTTAACAACCAACTCACGCAATGTTGTGGCCTTGTCGGCGGCGTGGTAGTAGCGGCTAGCGTTTGGCTCGCTCACTTTAAGCCGCGATCCATCCTCCAACACAATGGCGTAGCGGTTGATTGTGCCATTGCCACGCCCATCCTTTTGTCCGTAGCGGAGTACATCACCTGGAGCAGCCTCAATCTCAAGCTCGCCACCAGAATCGTTACCCAAATAGTTGCCCCACGAAATAGCAGGGCGCGATCCAACCGGCCACGCTGTAATCCGCGCCACCCACGGGCGGCTGTAGCGCCGCCCGTTGAAGGAATCCCAACTAATAGTGATCCGCATTACAGCACCTCCGCGGGGAAATTAAGCTCAATGAGCTTACCGTGGCGCTGCGACCATACACATCCCTCACCAACAATGGATGCCTCCGTATGGTTTACAGCCTTGTGCCAATGCTCATTAAGAGAGAGACGCACAAGAGCAAGCTGCGATGCGGTGAGAGTGTCGAGCAGTTCGGGGCGGATGGATGCTTCAATTTCTGCGCTTGCGGTGGGTACAAACTTCGCCAGTTTGCGGCTGCGGTTGATCTTAATTGAGTGGTTCATCTGTTTCTCCTATCCGGGTTCCCCGGCTCATCTTGAGGCTTTCCGCCCCTGTTATTAAGGTAGTTGATTCCCGCACGTAAGTCAAGAGGGAAATGAGGAAATCTTTTGGATAAGGGAGTAAAAGACGTAATTCCCCAACCTTGACACTCTGCCCAACAGTCCAATCCTGCTTGCTGTTCGTGATTGCCATAACGCCTCCTGATATGTACCTATAGTGCAGCGATGATGCACAGAAGGCAACGGTACTAAAGTACCAGAGGTATACAACGTTCGGGGGATTGGAGGTACCTCTTCCTTCCCTCTCTTCCCTCTCTTCCCTCCGAACCGTTCTCAATCCACAGCGTTTACGCCCCACGTCGTCCGTCAATGCCTCCAGCGGGTCAGGCGTCATGGCGCGGAAGTGGCAGGCCCAGGGTGGCCAGCGGGAGGAGGCGATGGGTTGGGTTGGTTGTCCTGACAGGGGATGCGTGAGGGCTTGGGCTACCCTGACAACCGTTCTACCTGTTTACATTCCCCCTTGACTTTTAAGATTAAGAATACTATGATCATCATATGACTTGCGAACACGGAAACTTCCGAGTGATAGTGAATATCGCCCGTTGCGCCAGAACCGAGGAGGATTCGACTATTGTGGCCTTTTATTGCGAGTTGAGGGTCTGGTGTCTGGAGTGCGAAAAACCGTTTGAGTTTATAGGATTGCCGATGGGTCTCAGCCCGGGGCAGCCGAGAACGAGTGTTGATGGGCAGGAAGCGCGGATGCCGATCAAGCCTGTTGGGGAGGCTATGCCGGTTGACGTGGCTGGCTTTGGCTGGGAGAAGATGCTTGACCGATTGGAGGGCAAAACTTGAACTGTCACTGCAACCAATGCGAATTCGATTGGGGCTCGCGGGTGGATAACCCCAAGACCTGCCCCAGGTGTAAGCGGTACGACTGGAACCAGCCCAAGAAAGGGAGAGTCCATGGAAGCGAGAGTCGAGGAATACGGAAGCAAGAAAGCAGTGCTCCTGATACCCCAAAGCGCCGAGGAGTGGCAAATCCTCGCAAGCCTGAAACACATCAACCCCATGCTCCCAGCGGTCGGGTCAGCACTGTTCCTGACCACTGCCCCCTACACGGAGCCGGATGCGGATTCGCCAAAGGTGCGGGCTTCTGGTTCTGTGCTAAGAATGCCCGATCCATCCCACTAACCGCTTAACCAAAAAGGAGTACCACCGTGACCGAAGCAACGATCCAAAAGAAACTCGATGACGCCCGCAAGCGTCCAGCCAAGCCCGGAATGGTGCGCGTCGTCGTATCCATCCCCCAAACCGTTTACGATGCGCTCGAGAAGAGGGCAATAGAGGAAAGTGCAGCGTTCCCGCGGCCAGTGAACGAAATTCTCTCAATCCTTATCGAGAAGAACCACGAAGCGCTGCTGGCCGACTGATGGGAAGACCCCCAATCCTACCCATCGAAGGGGCGTTCAGCGTCTTGCAAGACGGACGGGAAATCTGCCACAAGACCCCGGCTGGCAAGCGAGAATACAGCCGCCGTATCGTGAACATGTGGACGAGGGACGGGATGAAATGCTGCCTTTGCGGGCAGAATATTCTCCTCCAGGACGCGACCTTCGAGCACAAGCAGGGCCGGGGCATGAACGGTTCAAAGAGAGACGACAGAGAAGAAGTCAATGGCGTCTCTCACTGGGCTGGCAATATGGCGAAGGGGTCTATCGCCTACGAGATTTACATGCAAAAACCGCTTTTTGAAAGGATCAAACTTTGTCACCCGAACGGATAGAGTTTTGCAGAGGAGACGAGGTCACCGTCACCATCGGTCAGTCGAAGTCTGATGCCGTGGTAGTCGATCCGCCCAACCTTGGAGGCTGGGGGAGGGTTCGCATTCCCACCGGATACGTCATCGTCGCCAGCAGGGGCATGTTGAAGCACAAGGGCGCGGCATCAGCGTAGGCAGGCAAAGCGGGGGGAACCATGAGTAAATTACCGAAGGCGCTCAACGAGGCCGAGGAGACTTTTGCTCTCCACTGCAAAACTCGAAAACTCGAACCGCAGCGTGAATTTATTTTTTGCCCTGGCAGGAAATGGAAATTTGACTTTTGCTTCCCGCTTCTCCGACTCGCCATTGAACTCGAAGGTGGAGTTCACAGAATCAAGGGGCGATTCGCTGGAGACGTTGAGAAATACAATAAAGCAACTTTGATGGGCTGGAAACTCTTGCGGTACACGAAAGAGATGGTCATAGCTGGCACCGCCATCGACGAAGTTGAATGGATGGTAAGGAATTTGAAGGATGGACTGAAGTGAAACAGATTGGCATGTTCGATGAGGAGGAGGCTGAACTCAGGCCCCTCCGTGTCCGCCAGGCGAATGCACTTGAGCAGGCCCGCCAAGCCGTCAAGGAGGGCCACAAGAGGATCATCATTGCGGCGCCATGCGGTTTTGGTAAGTGCCACGGCAAAGGGACCGAGATTATTATGTACGACGGCTCTCTCCGTAAAGTGGAAGATGTTAATCCTGGCGACCTGCTGATGGGTCCAGATTCAAAGCCACGTAGGGTAATCAGCACGGTCGTGGGCGACGGGCTGATGTATAGGGTTGTTCCATCCAAGGGAGAACCGTTCACGTGCAACGATGTCCACGTTTTATCCCTTAAGAGAACTTCGTACCAGACCCACGCGGCCAATCGGCGCAAGGTGAACGTCCTCAAGAACACCATCATCAACATCCCCCTCGAAGACTATCTGAAGAGGTCGCACACGTTCAAGTCCCTGCATCGCCTATGGCGGACTGCGGTTGACTTTCCCGTGAAGCCAGTCAGTCAAAGGCAGATCATACCTCCGTATATCATGGGAGTATGGTTGGGCGACGGAACCAGCAGGTCGGCTTCGATCACCACGGGAGATAAAGAGATTGCGGAGGAGTTCTGTGCTTTTGGAAAGCGCCTTGGCTTGCGTATCCGCGCTCAATTCAACTCGAAAAACTCTCTTCAGATTCACCTCTCTGGTCGGGCCAACGGCATTAGAAATGAAGTCGTTTTTGAATTGAAGAGGATGGGGGTTTTTGGAAACAAACACATTCCCGACATCTACAGACTGGGTTCACGCGACGAGCGCCTTGAACTGCTCGCGGGAATCATCGACACTGATGGAGCCTACATTCAATGCTGCTACACGGTCCATCAGAAATCCAAAAAACTAGCGGAGGATATTGCCTTCGTGGGGCGGTCGGTAGGATTCGGGGTTACGATAACGGAAGTGCAGAAAGAGTGCGTCAACAACGGCAAGGTTGGCACTTATTTTGCGATCAATATTTCTGGAGATGTTGGACGAATTCCGTGTCGTCTAGAAAGAAAGAAGTCCGCTAAAAGGATCATCAACAAAGACCCTCTTGTGTCTGGTTTCTCGGTTGAACCAATCGGGCACGGCCAGTATTATGGGTTCGACCTTTCAGGCGACCATCTCTATTTGCTGCGCGACTTCACGGTAACTCACAACACCTTAATCTCCGCGCACCTCATCACGTCTGCGCTCGAAAAGCGCAAGCGACCCATCTTTACATGCCCAGCGGTCTCTCTGGTCGATCAGACGCTAAAAGCGTTTGAAGGCGAGGGCATTCACGACATCGGCGTAATGCAGGCTCAGCACGAAAGGACCGATCGTCACGCGACAACCCAGATCGCTTCCGTTCAAACACTCGTTCGCCGCGAACAGCCTGACGTTGATTTCATGATTCTCGATGAATGCCACATGCTTTTTGTGGCCCTTAATCAAATGCTCGACGGCCCGTGGAAGGACAAAATAGCCATCGGGCTCAGCGCAACCCCATGGGCCAAGGGAATGGGGCTGCGCTGGACCAAGCTCATCATCCCGGCGACCATCCCGCAACTCGTCGAAGAAGGGTTTCTCTCTCCTACCGACCTCTACATTCCCGACCAGATTGCGGTTCGCGGGAATATGGATATCCAGAAGGGCGAGTTTACAGAAGCCTCTGCATCAAAGGAAATGCGGCAAAACAGGATCGTCGGCAACGTCGTAGAGACGTGGAACAAGTTGAGCCCGCGAGAGAAAACGTTCATGTTCTGCGTCAACCGCGAGCACGCGAGAGAGCAGATGGGCGCGTTCATTGACTCAGGGGTTCCGTTTGGTTACATCGACGCCAATACGAGCATGGATGACCGGACGCTGGCCTTCGAGAAGATGCGGCTTGGGGACATTGCCGGGATTGCCTCGGTCGGGTGCCTCATCGCTGGAGTCGATGAGGACGTTCGTTGTGTGATTGACGCAGCTCCGACAATAAGCGAGATGCGCCACGTCCAGAAGTGGGGCCGAGGCATCAGAACAGCGGACGGCAAATTTGCGCTCTGTGGTCTCGATCATGCCGGGAACAATTCAGACGAGGGCATGGGGCTGTTCTGGGAGATTTATCATGACAAGCTCGACATGCACAAAGAGTCGGACAAGGAAGTAGCCTACGAAGGCGACCCCAAACCCGCAAAGCCTCAACGTTGCCCATTCTGCCACCTTCTGATACCCAAGGGCCACGCGGCCTGTCTCAAGTGCGGAGCGCCCCTCCCTGCAAATAGCGGCCTAGTTCACGAGGATGGAGAACTAGCCCTTTATGGCGGAACGAAAAAGAAAGTTAAGGAGCGCCAGTACACGATGGAGGAGAGACAGAGCTGGTATAGCGGATTCCTCTGGATATGCCAAGAGCGGGGAAAAGCGGAAGGGGCTGCCGCGCATCGCTACCGCGAGAAGTTTGGTGTCTTTCCAAGGGGTCTTAATAAATCTCCTTCACCGCCATCGTTTGAGGTCGAACAATTTGATAAGCATTGTCGAATTAAGTATGTAAAATCTCTCGAAAAAAAGAGCAAAATGGGAGTGGGGTAGGAGGCTAAATGGCATCGAATGCAGATCGAGAAATCCCACTCACTCAAGGGCATTCAGCCCTCGTCAGCCAAGAGGACTACGAGTGGCTTTCGCAATGGAAGTGGTTCGCGTGGTGGAACCCATCAGGCAGAGCATGGTACGCCGTTCGGTCAGTCAAAAGTCCTCATGGCACCGTCCGAATGCACCGCCAGATTCTCGGTCTAGAAAAAGGCGACCATCGCCAAGGCGATCACATAAATCATGACACCCTAGATAATCGAAGAGAAAATCTTCGAGTGGCCACTCCATCTCAAAATACCCAGAATAGGCGAGCGCCGAACAACAATACCAGCGGCCACAAGGGAGTTTCCTATAGGCCGTGCAAGAAAAAGTGGAGAGCCTCCATCAGAGCCGAGGGGCGTCAGATTCACCTCGGATATAGAGACTCGAAACAAGAGTGCGTCGAATTGTATAGGCAGGCTGAAATCCGATATTTTGGCGAGTACGCCTGCGCCGAACAGAAGGGACAAGCCAATGTCGCCTAAGCGAGTCGAGCAGCAAAAATTATTTTCCGAAGGTCTACAGGAAGACCCGATTACTCACCTCCAGATGTGCCAGTCTTGCTGGAATGGAGAGCATACAAAAGGAGGCTGCAAGCAACAGGGATGCGAGTGTTCTTGCTACGACGGCCTCAATGCCTCCACGACTGGCCTGGTCAAGCCCAGAAAATATCAGGATCGGCTCAAGGTGGGAACGATTAAAATATGACGGCCTCCGAGTTCGCCCGTCTCCTCAAGGCCCGTCGCATCGGGAAAGGCAAATGGACCGCCCGCTGCCCTTCCCACCCCGACCGCAAGCCCTCGCTCGCCATCGCCGAAGGCCGCAAAGGCGTCGTCATCAAGTGCATGTCGCATGGCTGCGAAACCAAAGACATCCTCGCCGCCATGGGGCTGAGTTTCGCAGACCTCTATGAAGGCAAACCGCCCGACCGGAAGATGATGCAGCAAATCCGGGACGCTGACTACAAGTGGGAGCGGCAAGAAAAACACCGCCGAGGCATTAAGAACCTGGCTCTCGAGCGGGCTGGGCTATGGGAGAAGGTTTCATCGCGATTGAGTCTCTTGCTTTGGTCTTTCCCGGAATCAGAAAAAGTTAATTCCTTGTTTGAGCGCAGCCTCTCGAATGTAAGGTTCTATGAGCGCATGGCAGATGCGGTCGATTTCCCGTGCCCCATCGGCATGGGGTTTCCTAAGACGAGGAAACGTCTGACTGTAAACTTTGTTGGATTAGAGATTGCAGCTCGCATCGGTCTTGAAGCCAAAGAAGGGGAATTATATACTTGACTTCCGTGGGGCATGAATCAGCCCCATTGCTCGGCAAATGCGGTGGCAATGCCGGGGTAAGTGATTGAACGCCGCTGCTGTCGGGTAAGACCGTTTTTGATTCCAGGAGATTCATAATGCACCCTCGGTACTCTCCCATCGACGATATTCGACGGCTGCAAGAGTGGAAGACCTTTCAACCAAAGACATGTTCCCTTGGTTTCGCCGTGCCCGAACTGCCAAGGCTGGATAATCTGGTCTGGCTTGCGCCAGCGGCTCGACATCAAGCCGATGGGGTTCTCGATAGCGATCTTCGGGATGTCGGCGTTGGCGAACAGCATGAACAGGTCTATCGCTTGTATCTGCTCTGCCTGCTTATCCTTCCACCATCGAGCACCGCTAACGGCGAGACGAGTGCAAGGCGGAAAAGCGATCATCATGTCCCACTGGTAGGTATAGGGCAGCAAAGCATCCCAAGCGTCACCTACGATATGGAACTGGCTCCCATCCGCTGCCGGGAGAATATCGAGGGACCAGGCATCATGGCCCCTCTCACGAAAAGCGCGTCTGACCGCGCCAGAAAACTCACACGCGATCAGGATTTTCAAGTTTCTTCTCTTTCCGCTTCCGTTTTCTGGCTGCTTTGCTCTTCGGTTTTGGCTTATAGGCCAATACCACATCGGTTATCCTGTCCAACACTTCGGGCGCTTCTTTCATGCTGTCAGCCTCTTGTAAGTCAAACGCTGTCCGTCAACCTCGATCAGGCCGGACAACTTATCCATCTTACCGGCGCAAGCATCACGCAACCGCTGCAACATAAACCAAGCGGTTTTCTGAGTCACGCCGATCTCTTTGGCAAGCTGCATGGAACTGATGCCCTTTCGCGCCGTGACCACGAGGTACATGGCGTAAACCCACTTGTGGAGCAGCACATGCGACCGCTCGAAGATAGTGCCGGTGCGAACCGTGAAGGTAGTCTCGCAGCGGTTGCAACGGTAGAAATCACCCTTGCGGTTGGTGATGCGCTCCCGGCCCGCGCATGTCGGGCAGGTAACGCCGTTAGGCCAAAGTCTCGATTCCAGATAGAGCCTGGCGGTTTCCGCATCTGGAATCAGGTTGAACAACTCGAACGTGCTGATTGTACTCTTGCTCATGAGTTAAAGATACTTGAGTTCCCCACGGAAGTCAAGTATATAATTCCCCAAAGAAGGGGAATAGCCCCTACTACCTACATATACTTTCTTCTAACAACGTGCTGAAGGCAAGGAACGACCTAACCCATTGGCGGCGACCAGAGGCAGGTCTCTTCCTTGCCCGACGATTACCGCTGGCTAAGCGATCCTATCGAGAAGGCTGAGGTCGGGCTTCCTTCGGGTGCGTTTGGGTCCTGAGAGCAACACTCCCTAATCCATCGACCATTCGCCAGATCGTCTCAGGGTCATCACTACGGAAACCTGAGGTCACGGCAGCCGATGGGACTGCAAGGGCCAGAAACTCTGCGCGGGGCTAGTACATACGCAGTCCGCGTTTAGGACATCGGTCGCAAATTACACGGAACCCCGAAGAAGCAATCCGCTACTAGCTCGGCCATGAGGGGAGTGCAGCGCCGGGACTCACTGCCCGGATGCGTCTCCGCTCCAAGCGTTCACCCCAGGGTCAATTCCCCAGACGCGCTCCTACCCGTTCCGCTTCCCTTTCGGGAAGATGCCCAGGCGCAGGAAAGCGAGAACCTTGACGTGATGCAACGAATTGTCGTGGTTTTTCTCAAGTCTTTACCTAGACTGCAGCAACCATAACACGATTTGGTGTATCCTACAAGTGCGGGGTTCTGGTTCCAAACCTCGTCCATCCTTTGCCTAGACAGCTTCGATGGAGCCCCGCACCTATGCACCCCCGGTCAAAAGCCGGGGGTGCACTTTTATACAGCCAAACCTTCCCGATCCGGCATCTACTCTTCTAGAGGTGCCTCTATGCTTTCAATTCTCATTACCATTCTGGTGATGTGCATCATCTTCTCCCTGCTCTGGTGGATTTTCAGCCAGATACCGTTGCCCCCACCCTTCGCGCAGATAGCCAGAGTGGTCATCGTCGTGATTTTTGTCGTGTGGTTGCTGTATCTTCTCTTGCCGATGGCTGGCGGTTTCGGTGGTTACAATCACCCAGTTTTGCGATAGGATGATTCCGTGAGTTCAAGGCATCGCCATTCGAAACCCGTGAAAGACTCCATCGAGCGCAAGGAAGACGAGATTATCTCCTTGCTCAAAGAGGACACCCGCGAGCTACGCGACATCGAGCGTCAGCTTCACCATCCAACCCCAACCGCAGTTTGTTTTACGGAGATTTCCATGCTTCCAGCGAACCCAGGCAATACTCTCGTTTTCACAGGCGTCATCCAGCCGACCGGCGCAGCCTTTCCAGCCGGTACAACTTTCAGCGCCACAGCATCAGACCCCAACGTCATCCCGACCGTTGATCCGACCGGCCTGATCGTCACCATCCCGATCCCAGCGACAGCGACCGTAGGCGAGAGCCTCACGATCACATGGCAGACCTCAACGTTTGTCCCGAGTCCCGCCAGCGCCCCCGCATCGCTTCAGGCGGTCATCAACCTCACCATCGGCTCAGTAACGCCCCCGCCACCCACGCCCACCCCCTCGCAAGTCACCTTCACTCAGACTCAGTGACGGCTACCTAAAATTAGGTTATAATAGGGCCATGAACCGTGAAAAGTTTGTGGCCCTATTTCCTGTATGTACAACTCCAGTGGGAGAATGCTTAGAGTGGAGAGGCTATAGGACGCAGGATGGATACGCCAAGGTCTACTATGAGGGCAAGCAGATAACCGCCCATCGCGCCAGTTACATGGCTTTTGTTGGTCCAATTCCAGCCGATAGACAAATTGACCATCTTTGCAGGAATAGGGCCTGCGCCAATCCAAAACATCTAGAACTCGTAACCCAGAGAGAAAACATATTTCGTGGGATATGTTCTGCTGCGAACAACAAACGCAAGACTCATTGCATCTACGGTCATAAACTACCCGAAGATCGCATTTGTAAGACTTGCCAGAAGCGAAGGGGCGCTGCGCAATACGCCAGAAGGCTTGCCGCTCCTAAGCCTACGCATTGTAGAAACGGACACTCATACGAGGGGAATCGGTATAAAGGCGGTCGATGCATTATCTGCACTAAAGAGCGGGGAGAACGTAAACGCGCCGCCTCTCTTCTGAGTGGGGCGTTTCCACGTTTGACATAGAAAGCAAGAAATGCAATGATTGGGGAATGGATAGCTGGCCCAACGAATTGAAGCCGACGATGCTCTTGCAAGGCCGCAAGAGATTGCGCATGGAGCAGACTCAGTTTGCCGAGGCGATGGGCTGTTCCAGCAACACCATCTCCCAGTGGGAGACAGGTCGCCGGGTGCCACGCGGATCGGCATGGAGAATGTTCCTGATCCTGATGAGCCATCACGGAATCGACTTTGCCCCTGATGGCATTGCGATTGACGCAGTACGCAATCCAATGTTAGACAACCCAAAAAAGAAGAAGGCGGCGTAATGGAGACACGGACGATTCGTTTTGGTTTGGGGGAAGTAATCTGCGATGTGGCGACCGCGGGCGAGAGTATTCCTGCCGTCACGTTAGAGCCTTGTGTAGATGAGCCCGGAACGGTAGGAAAGCGCGGCCCCGATCTTCCTGTTGATCAATTGAGAAGTGGGTCGATTGTGCTTGAGTTTCATGGGGCTGAAGGGGCGAAGATTCTCATCGAAGACATTTCCCGCTCTCTTCTCAAGAGAGGGCTTAACCTTTCGGCTTGGCTTGATCAGTTGTCGTGGGAAATTGCCGCATCAGTGGAAGAGCCAGCCCTATCCGGCGATATGTATCCCTATTACGGCGACCATCAAGTCTGCGACCTTGAAGTTGGCCGCGAATTAGGAGATGGCCTCGCGGGTTCACTTATGGCCCCTTCGCCCCTACAGAAGCATCTTCAAGAAAAGAGCTAATCATGGCGCAGGAAGAAGTTCTCAACCTCCCCCTCGAAACCGAAGAGATTATCGCAATCGTCCTCCATCGCGTCGAAGCGAGGATGCGAGCCAACTGCCACTTCTCTAGCGCAGCCACCTACAACGCCTTCTCTGCCGACGTGACGATCAACTTCCGCCTCAACGACATGAACTTTGGGAAGACTACGTTGGTCTGGGACAAGATGGAACTTGGCAATAAGGTTTCTCCTGAGGTTCCGGTTGAAACGGTTCAGGAAAACATCGAATCTGGCCCCAGCCCGAATGGTGCCCGTCAGGACAATGATCTTCCCGTGCCAGTGAGAGTAACCGAGGGGCGCAAGACCAAGATTGTGAAAAAGTTGATCCCCAGAAGGGGAAAAGCGGCGTGAGACGGAGGGCGATCCGCACCCCTTGGCCCAAGGTCTTAACTAAGCGCGTCACTACGCGGGTAATCTTCCCCGGCGTCCGCCGAGTGGAGAAGACGCATAGCGCGGGCAACGGGCGATCTTTCACCGCAGAGGGCGAGCAGAAATTACTTGAAGACCAGGCTGAACTTCTGGAGAGCCGCTACCCCGAGTGGGATTGGAAGGTGATTGAGGTTGAGCGCCACGTCTTCAACTTTGTGGGGACGAAGAAGAAAGAGGCGGCGTGAAGACTGCCGACGCGATTCTAAAACTCGCAGAGGCAATCAATCGGCTTGCCGCAACTCAAGAGAAGCCTCAGAATGGTTCCAAGGTAGCTACATGGGGGACTGCCGCTTATGACAGCACGGACCCGCAGACCAGACAGCTTAGGCAAATCGAAATCGAGCGAGAGCGAGTCGGAAATCGTAGAGCGACTGAAGCGCCTGCCAATCGACGTTCGTAACCGTTCCGCGCAAGCGAGGAAAAGGCTTGGCGTCTCCGCAAAACAACTCGAAGGCGTCAGGCGTATCACTCCGTCTCTCCGCGAGGCGGGAATCTCTACGGATCGACTCATTGAAATTCTTGAGTGCGATGAGTCTCTCAATGCCAGAACCTTTCTGGTTCGGTGGCGCAAAGTCTCAAAGTCTGACCGGAAGTATCTCTCTATCGAAGAGGTCTGCATCGCGTCTGGGCTCACCACGCGGCAGCTCTGGGAAACGGTCAGCGGTGCGGTCCTAGAGCAGTCTCAGGACGCCGTTAAGGTTCGGTTGGCTCATTCTCAGGTAAGCGTGGTTGCGGCGGCTATAAAGGCCGCTACGGACTCCTTGCCCATCGTTGCCGACGTAGGGGGCAAGCGGGTCGTTGTTGGCTACTCCAATGGCGACGTGAAGGCTATGGAGGTGGTGTCGAAGTGGACCGGCCTGATGCCGACGCCGAAGGGAAGCACGACAAACATCAATTTGGGTGGCGGTAGTCATGCGGCCTTGCCTTCTGAGGTCGCGGATGACGATGACGAGGATGACGAGGAATTGATTCCCGATATGAACGACTTCCTGAAGGACATCCAGGTTACGGTCGCCCCGCCGAAGCAACTTGAGGCTCCCAAGCAAACCATTCCGCTGATACCGGACGCAGAGTTTGAGGAGATTCCGATTGTTCGCTGAGTCGGTAGTCCTTCGGAAGCTCGCACAGTTCGAGGAGCACCACGGCTGGCGTCCCGTGCCGCATACGGTTGAGCAGGTGGACCGTATGGTAAAACACTTCAACTCTGAAGGCCCGGATGGGCTGATCGTCAAGAGTCGGACCGGGAACATCGACCTAAAGCGCAAACTCACCAAAGGCGAAAAGAAGTGGATTGCCAACGAGCGTGCAATGTGCGCCATTTCCTGCACTTACTACTTGGAGCACTACTACTGGATTCAATCAGAGGCGAATGAGCAGGGAGGTGCAAACATCATGCACTTCCGTTTTCGCTCTGGGCAGAGAGTCTTTTACAACATCCTCCAGAAGTTAGATGAGATGGGGGTATCGAAAGAAATCTTTTGCCTGAAGGCTCGGAAGCAGGGCATCTCGACTCTCATCGAAGGGATCATGTCTTGGGGCGCTCTCTTCCTCCCCGGCGTCAAAGCTGCGATTGCATCGGCTGACGGTCAGAAATCTCAGATCATGGCTGGTATGTTCTTCTTTGCCATTGACGAGGTTCCATGGTGGATGGAAGCAGAGAGGACGAGAGACAAGCGAGCTTCCGATAGGGGCATCATCGAATGGTCCCATATCGGCTCCCAGGTCATCCTTCAGTCGGGATCGATGCGTGGCGGTATTGGTCAGGGAACGACGCCTAACTTTGTTCACATCTCCGAGGCATCGCAGTTCACGGATGCAATTCAGCAGATCGACGAAGGTTTGCTGAAGGCGGTCACGTCGAACCCCAACACCGTGATGGTCATTGAGACAACGGGCGACGGCGACGATTGGACTCGTAAGATGTGGGAACACTGCAAGAAGAACTACTGGCATGGGACCGGGGCGCGGTTGCTGCCGTTGTTTCTGCCGTGGTTCATGACGCCTGAAATCTATCCGTCTGATGGGTGGCTCAAAAAGTTCCCGATGCCGGCCGATTTTGAGAGCAAGCGCATCCCTGAGACCTTAGCTATGGTTGCCAAGTGTCAAGCGTATGTGATGGCGACCGAGGTCTTGCAGGTCGTACTTGGCAAGCACTGGAAGCTCCCACTCGAGCAGCAGTGGTGGTGGCAGTTTACTTACCTTGAACACAAGAACCGCGGCATCGAAAAATCCTTCACTCGTCAGCACCCTTGCGACGACTTTGAAGCTCTCATTGGCGACAATGACAAGGCTATCGGCGAAGAGGCGGTTGAGAACATGGCCCGCACGGTTACCGATAGTTGCTCGATTTACATGGTGGCTGGCGAGGGGATCGAGAAGAAACATGAGCCGACTGAGCAGTTCATCCTGAACGGCGAGGATGCTATCCGCCTCTACTCGGAATGGACGACCCCAAAGGGAGAGAAGTTGGATTGGGGGTTTATTCCCGTCGCGGGTGATACGCGGCAAGAGGAGTTCGATCCACTTAAGAAGTTCCTGATCTTCGAGGAGCCTAAGCCTGGATATGATTACGGCATTGGTTGCGATACTGGGACCGGCGTCGAGCTGGACAGGTCAACGATTATCGTGACCCGCAAGGGCGAGGAAGAGGAGCCTGACGTGCAGGTAGCCGAGTTTGCCGACGACACGATTGGCAACACCGAACTCTATGCCTGGCTCGCGGCGGCAACGGCGCTATATGGCCGGTACATGACGGAGTGGCCCCACCCCAAACTCGCCATTGAAATGCGACGGAAGTATGGCGACATGAGTTTCCATCAGATGAGGCTCATGGGATTCCACCGTCACCACGACTTTGTCCCCATCGACCGCAAGACTTTCAAGCCCGTCAGCGGAAAGACAGGCAGACCGGGGTGGTGGACCAACGCTTGGTCGCGCCCCATGCTTCTGGGCTTCTTTACGGCATCGGTTGAGAACGGCTGGTACGAGGTCAGAAGTCGGTATCTTCAGGAGGAAATCAAGAGCGCTGAGATGAAAACTATGAAGTCCGGGCAGACTAGAATGGACCACAGCACAGGAAATCATGACGATAGGATATTCGGGGCGGCGATGAGTCACTTTACATTGCATCCTGCGGAAGTTCTAGCGGAATGGTCGAAGCGGCGTTACAATGCCGGAAGGGATCAAGGCCCACCCGAAGTTAACTATTCTCCAGCGGGAGTGCTCTCGGAGAACTGCTCTGCGAATTGGTTAACGGCTAGAAGTGGTAACCATCTTGTGTTGTCGAGGTAGGAATGGAAGTTCTTGCGAGTCGTCCAAAAGTCCACAGCGAGACGATGGTCTATTACGTGTCGGCTTCTGGGGAAATAATGCTAGCTCCCGACAATCGCGTAATGCCCCGCCACCTTGGGCTGAAGGGCTGGCATTCCTTTGAAGCGAAGACCGCGAAAGAGAAGGACGATGTAGCCTCCCGCATGGCCGCGCAGCTCTACGCGAAGAAGCGTCAAATGAAGATCGAGCAGAGGATTCGCGAGCAACAGCACCGCGACATTCTCCGATCGAGCGCCCGTCTCAGGCTGGCAAATCCAAAGTCCGCTCTCGACGCCGAATGCAACAAAGCCATTCTTCGCAAGATGGATCAGGATGACGATGAGTTCTTTAGGGATTTAGTGAAAGAGTTTGATCCGGCGAGCCGCACGTCTGGGCTGGAGTGCGAGTTCAAAGAGTCTCCGACCGGATGGGCTGCGCAGCGCGGCGAAAAAAGAATGGGTGTCGCATAATGGCAACTCCAGAATCGCAACCAACGTGGCAGGCGCCCGACTTTCTGACAGCGAAGCAATCAATTATCGCCGGGTACGTGAAGGAAGTAACCGAGGACTGCGAATCGCTCCTCAAGACAACCTCCCAATACAACGATGTCGGGAAAGGCTTCGACCTCATCGCCGGTCGGCCTGATTCTTCGATTCAAGAGCAAAGATCGAATCTTAATTCCAATCGCGCCAAGAGGTCCATGCGAGAGATTACCGCGGCTCTCGCAGACACCCGTCAGGTGGATGGATACGACAGCCAGAACAAAGCCTTTGCTCCTTCTGTGTCGATGCTCAATGGCGCCATGAAGGCGATCTACTATGAACGGTTCATGGACCGGGCAATGAAGAAGGTTGTTCAGTGGTTCGGCGTCTCTGGGCGTGGCTTCATGTGGCCTCGTTATCGCAGGACGAGGATGGGGCCGGGAGCGGATTCGGCTTTGTGCTTCGACGCTTTTGGGCTTCTCGACGTGCTTCAGTTCATGCCTGCCGAGAGCGGCAATAATCAGGACTGCTATGCGAACGTCATCGTGGAGATGGTTCCCCTTCCAAAGCTCTGTTCGATGTTTCCCGTCTTTCAGTCGCGCATCAAGCCGATGTCGAAGAAACGGTACGACAACTCCGTTGCGAATAAGCGCATGAGCTTGGCTGAAATGTTCCGCACCCGATCCTCGGGGAACAAGAAGAGCTACGAAGGCAATTACGGCGAGTTGCGTTCGATGCTGATTCGGGATATGTCGATCAACACGACCGGGCAGCCAATTCCGATGGGAACCAAGGGCGGGTCAGAGTCTTACATCGTGCCCTACTTGGGGCAAGACATCCCCGGCGACGCGGTAAGAAATGGTCAAAGGGAAATGAAGAAGGCGGGAGTCGAAGACTGTTACATGTTTCCGAACATGCGCCTAATTATGCACATCGACGAAATGGGCGTACCTGTCTACGACGGGCCAAACTTCGACTGGTCGGGGAACATGCCCGCGATGTACAGCGCCGACGAGTGGCCGTGGGAGCGCATCGGATTCTCTCTGATTCGGGACATTTACGAGATTGAGCGAGCCCGTCAGCATGGAGAGAGAGCGATTGACCAAGTGGCTCGTCATCGCATGGACCCATCGATTGGTTACGATGCGATGCAGTTGAGCACCAAAGAGGCAGAGGGCTTCGATCCATGGAAAGAGCGCGGTCGCCTCGGGTTCCAGGGTGAGGTAAGCGACAAGTCTTACCGGATGCTCTTGCCGGAAACCATGCTCAACGCGCCATCGTGGATTTTTGAATGGTTGAAGCATCTCGAGGAGTCGGAAGACTACATGCTTGGCCTGAATGCTATCTCGTCTATGGCGAAGGCGAAGATGGGCGTTGGCGGCGATGCCATGGAGAAGTTGTTGGAGTTGAGCGGGCCGCTTGTGAAAGACATTTCCCGCGCGATGGAGCCCCCGACGCGCGAAGTGATGGAAACAGCAAAAAGCAACATCTTCCAGTGGTACGGGACGCGCCGCCTGATGAACTATGTTGGACCAGACAACATAGACCCCATCGTGTTTGATTTTGACCCGGAGAAACTTTATCCGTCGCACATGGAAGGCGAGGACAAGTCTGGCGCATCGCAATTCAGCGCCCGCGAGAGAGCGAGGATATTCTCTCAGAACCTTCATCTCTCGATCACGCCCAACTCGCTCCACGCGGTCACTCAGACGGCGCAGAAACTACTCTATCTTCAGCTATGGCGTGGCGGATTCCCAATCAGTCCGATGACTGTTGCGAAGGCCCTAGATATCCCGAATTGGGGCACGGTGGACGGCAATACCGAGTACGAGCAATGGCAGAACTACAAGAAGACAGAGATTGAATTTGCAAGCCAAATGAAAGACCTTGCATCCTCTCTACAGCCATCTCAGCCGCCATCAGGCCCCGGCGCTGGCGGCGGGCCAAAGGGTAAGGGCGGAAGACCTGCGTCTGGGAATAAGCCTCCTGCTGCGAAAGTCAAGGGCAGCGCCGAAGGACCAAGGGCGACCGTCTCGGAAAGTGGCTGAGATGTGAAAGAATACCATCCAGCCGAATCGTAAAAAGGAGGAATCATGGTAGACGACAACGAAGGTCCAGAGCGTACAACCAAGACATTCGCGCATTCACGCACAACATTCCCCGGCGTCAAGGAACCACTCGACGTGGCCGATGTGGTGGATTTCTGCCGCGCAGCCAAGTTGCCGGGAAAGGTCACGATCAGTCTGCCCGGTAACGGCGGGGTGACCAGCGTGGTTTTCGAGGGCAAAGAGCAAATCGTGCAGGTCGAAGAAGAAAAAGTTGACACCACGCAAGAGTAGGGGTATAACGGTTCAAGCGTACTGAAGATTCCAGTTGAGTTGCCTCCGAGGCAAATGGTCACTAGGGCTTCAATCCTGATGAGGGGTTGAGGCCCTTTGTCATTTTGAATCTCAAAACCGTTCCAAGGAGGAACATCATGGCAAAAAAGCATGCAGGTCGGAAGCGTAAGGGCGGCAAGCACAGCTTGAAGCTCGTCGGCGGGATGAAGCACCTCGGAAGCCACAAGAAGGGCCATAAACGCTAGTGGCGACTCCCCCAATGCCGCAAGCAGGTCCACCGGCTCCTCCCTCTCCGGGCGGGGCCGGTCCTTCACCTTCAGGTGGACCGCCTGCGATGGCTAATCCCGCATTTGCGATCTTTGCCCAGATGACACGCATGGCGCAGGAGATGGCAAAGGCGATGCCGGAAACCAGTCCTGACGCTGAGGCAATCCAGAACTCGGTACGCTCTGCTCTCCAGAAAGCAATCCAGAAACAAGCACCCAAACAGCAGGCACCGCCGATTTAAAGGAGAACCTCATGGACGTGAAAAAGTATCTACTCGAACTTGGCTACTCGGAAGAGGATGCCACCACCTACGCCAACGATCCAAAACTCTCGAAGATGGTGACTGCTTCCGCGAGTCGCTACGAAGAGGCCAGTCAAGCCAAGACGGCAGCAGAGCAGGCTGTAGCGGACGCTGCCAAGAAAGACAAAGACTTGCGCGATTGGTGGACAGGCACGGCCCAGCCGGCCATTCTCGCCGCAGATAGCGGTGGCGCAAGGGCCAAGGCGGAAGCGGCTCAGTACAAGACCTATCTGAAGACCTTGAAGGATCAAGGGTACGACGTCCCCGAAGAGTGGATCAAAGAGGGTAGTACCGTGACTCCTCCGCCTGTCGTGAATCCAAATCCAGCGAACAATTTCGACCCCCGCGCTGCCGCCATTGATATGGCGCGTCAGACTGCGATGGTTGCCGACCTCGACAACGAATACCGCGAACTCTACGGGACATCGGTTCCGGGCGGACTGACTCCGTTGCTTGACGAGGCGCTTTCGAGCGGCAAGTCATTGCGCGATCACGTTCGCACCAAGTTCAATTTTGAAGGCAAGCGTCAGGAATTGGCGGCCAAGAAGGAATCCGACCGGGTTGCTGCTATCACCAAAGACCTCGAAGAGAAGCTTGAGGTCAAATACGCGGCGACAAGGAATCCGAATCTCGCCCCCGCGGTCATTGCCAAGGGCGTAGCTGTGGCAGAGGCAAACAAGGATAACGCGGATGCATGGAAGACCCGCGATGGCAGGCGTCAGGCTAAGATTGAGCGCCTGGATAGGTTCAAAGGGCTGAAAATCGCCTAGTAATTTCCGAGGAGAGTAGTGAGCAACGTCGCCAACAAATACGCAGTCACCGCAGCGCCGACCGGAAGGTTTATGGTGCCTGTGGTAAAGAATGTCGGGCCGACTAAGGCGTGGACCGACCTCGACATTGCGTGGCTGGCTGGTTTTTACGAAGGTGAAGGCACCATAAAGAACTCGGACGGGAGAATCAACGTTCGCATTTCACAGAAAGACCCCGAGACGTTGTATCGAACGAGGGAACTGATTGGTGGAAGTATTCACATTGTTCGGGCCGATTCGGCGGAATACTATTGCCACGTCCTGAGCGTATACGGAGACAATGCTCGACGGTTCATCCAGGCTATTTTCCCTCACCTATCCGAGCGCAGAAGGATGCAGGCGGAAAATGCTGGTGGACTTCGGAAGATGAACGGAGTCAGGCAAGGCGTCGGAACCTATGACTTCATTTCGGAAGAGCGCAAACTTGCTAGGCAGGCAATGACCGAAGGCGAGAAGGCGGTCGAAAGCGTGATCGCATATCGGAATCGCAACCTAGAAAAAGTCCACACGTATCAACGGGAATATCAAAGATCAAAACGCCAAAGAGGCCAAGAGTCTCTGGGGCTGATTCAGTAGGGGAGAGGACTTAGAACATGGCAGACCCAACTTACGGCGGGGATCTTTCGGCTGGTACCTTAAATGACATGGTTATGTCCACGGCGTACCAGAACTTTTTTGTGGACACCCCCAAACAGGCATGGTTCCGCGCGGTAGGGGCCGTCAATCCGTTTGATGGCGGGGTTCTGATGCAGGAGCCTTTTGTGATGGGTCGTCCGGTCGGTGGCGCTGCTGCTCCTGGCACGAACTTCAACATCACTCAGGTCCAGCAGCTTGCGGCAATGGCCTTCAATATGCGGCTATATTCCGAATTGCTGATGCTGGAGACGTTCTCCCTCGACGTCAACAACCGCGGCGAAGCTGCCAAGGTTGACCTGATGGATCTCTACATCGAGAACTGCATCACGGCCACAAACACCGACATCGAGGTGGATTCGTACCACCACGGCCAGGCAGCTCAGGCCGGGTACATCACCGACGATGGGTCTTTGCGCGTCAATGGCGATGCCGAGTGCATGAACGACGGCCAGAACAATTCTTGGGACTCAAACGTGTTCCAGAATTACGGCTCTCAGGTTCGCAACGGCGCGGTTTCTTCGACCATCAATTCGATTCCGTTCTGGTATGGAAACGCCGATGGTTCGGGTGGCGCGATCACAGTTGAGGCGCTTATCCAGCACATGATTCGTGTGCGCCAGTTCCATCCGCCCGATCTGGGAATTATCTCCCCGATTGGTTGGGGCTATATCCTCGGATGTCTCCAGCGCCAGCAGCGGTTTGTGGATTGGGGCGTCAAGGCCGACGCAACCATTCCCGACTGGCAGGGAATCAACTTCATGGGGACGATGATCTATGACGACATTCAGTCCCCCGGAACGAACTGGGGCGTGGCCTTCCCGACCGGCATCAGCGCGACGTCGAACAAGACCTCGACATTTACATCGGCTTCGACCTGCACGGGCGCGACTCAGGCTTACACGCCTCCCGCTTCGGTAACGGTCACCGTTGGGGAGGTTCTGTTCCTCTACAACGCGCATGGCTGGAAGTACCGGCCTCCGGTGAGCGAGGAATTCTTCTTTGGAATCCGTCGCAATCAAGTGTGGAACAACAACACGAACGATGCGACGATCATGAATACGGGGATCAATATTTACAGTCCCCAGCCTCGCGAGAACAACCACGGCTACGGAATTATCGGCTAGTCGCCGAAGGAGACTGCAATGCGCACTACGCTTAATTACATCCAGACGAAGCAGCTCAACAACGATGCCGGGTCCACTCCGGGCGGTTCGGTTGAGCCGGTAACTCAGTTGCGCATCTCGACCGGCACGAACTCTGGCGATTTTGTTGAGTTGACCGATGCGCAGGCCGCCGCTCTTTCGCTGAACGGCCTGATTCCGAACATCGTTACGGCAGGCTCCGGTCAAACCAACGGCACCTACACGGTTGCCGCGTCGTATGGTCCGGCAATCCTGACCTACACGATTTCAGGCAATGCTGTGACTGCCGTCTCCATCGCCGGGGCGAATGGCCAGTACACTCCGGCTTTCGTGGCAGCCAATGGCGGTTCGTTGCCGACCTTCACTCTGGCGGCGAACGGCGGAACGGCCGGCACGGTGTCGGCTATCTCGACCACTTTGCGGGCTGGCGTTTACCAGCGCGTAAAACTGACCTCGACCATTACGTCAGTAGCCGTTGGTCAGGCTCTTTTCTGGAACCCGACCGATACCAGCGACCCTTATGCGGTGACCAACGTCAGCGCGTCGGGACAGACTGACTTCGCTGGCGTAGTTATCGATGCGAACATGGGGGCCACGCCGTCAGGTGGAACCCAGACCTCCTATGCCTGGATTCAGGCGACCGGGCGGGCGACGGTTCTTATCAGCACTACGGCGGCGGCTGGCGTTTCAATCGGTCTTCCCGTATCTTCGACCAACGTGTTCGTCGGAACCACGGCGACAAACCCGACATTCGCTGGAACGGTTCTTGTTGCGGCGGCTGTGGCGGCTGGTCTTGGCGTAGCTCGCATCACCATTCCGCAGTCGAGGTACTAACATGAGCGAGGTAGCGGTAAAAGGCTATACGGACATCTGGGGCAAGCACGGTGTCTGCATCACCGATCACACTGGCCCCGCGTCTTATGCGGCGGGTGGCGAGGTATTCTCTCATCCGCAGCGATTCGGACTTCGTAACTTCGACTTCTTGATTCCGATGGGGATTACGATTTCAGGGAACTATGAAGTCAAGGGCCAGACCAAGGTTGGTGGAGGCGGGAATCTGTCTTCAATGACTCTGCGCTGGTATACGACTCCGGGGTCTCAAGGTTCGGCGGTTTCCGGCGTCACGATCACCGCGGGAGGCACTTATACTGGCGCGGCCCCAACCGTCACGTTTGCTGCCCCGACAAGCGGGACTACAGCAACCGGCGTTGCCATTTTGAACGACGCAGGCACGGCGGTAATCGGCGTTGAAATTACCAACCCTGGAAGCGGATACACGGCGGCTCCCGCAGTAACGTTCGGATCTGGAGGGGCTACGGGCACATCGGAGATTACGCAGATTGCTCCGGGCGAAGTAGCAGCAGCTACCAACCTTTCCGGCGAGACCATCAGGCTTCTGGCTATCGGAGGATAGTCAGATCGAAGGCGAATAAACGGCCCGGGGCCAAGGTCTGTGCGCCTTGGCCCCGATTTTTTGAGGGGATAATGTCGCTCTATACGATGGCCTTTGAGGTTTCGGGTTCGGTCCCGGGCTTGGATATCGACCTGGCTATTACGAAGGTGCGTGAGGCGTGGCATAGCGTCCGCAAACTTCGCGGCTGGTCATTCCAGCTTGGCTCTGGCGGGTTCTCTACGCCTAGTCAGGTAGTCCTCGGAACAGTTTCCGTAACCTTTGGCAGCCCTACAGTGACCGCAGACGCCACCGCGACGACGGCATGGTCAACGGCGTCGGAATATGGTTCCCTACTCTCCCAGAGGCAGTTCCGTATCGGCGGGAGCACGATCTACAACATCATCGCTTACAAGGTAGTCGGCGGGTTTGGCCAGTTGACCCTCGACCGGCCCTACACTGACGCGCTGGCGAACAACGTAAGCACTGGGTTGAGCTATATCATCTACCAGCCTTATTGGCCCGCTCCGGTTAAAGGGTTCACTCGCTGGCTTGCCGTGAGGGATATGACGAACGTTCGTTGGCTCAACGTCAATGCCGATTACGAGCAGCGGAGAACGACGGACCAAGCCGACCCCCAGAGGCAGATTTACGAGAACCCGCTTATGCTCTTGCCATACCAGACAGACCAACGTGTAGGCTCGTCGACTCTCGGTCGGTTTCAGTACGAACTCTACCCCGGCCCGATCTCTGCCTACAGTTACCAGACGTGGTATATGTGGGACGGACCGGATCTTGTCAATCAGAACGACGAACTTCCCGAGCCGATCACAGAAAAGATGGTTAAGAAGTTGGCTTTGGTTGATGGGTATGAGTGGGCTGAGGCGAATAAGGACCCTCAAAACCCACGTGGCTCTGGTGCTGATTTCCGTTTCCTAATGGTGGCGGCACAAAAGGTCTATGACGAGGAGTTGAGGGCTTGCCGCGTTAAAGACCGCGAGCAGGTAAACATGTTCAATGCGACGATGACGCGGATCGGGTCGCCAGCGCCGTTTTCCACTTTCAATCCCGCGACCGGCGTTCTCTCGGTTAGCAACTTGGCTCAGAGCTCATAATGAAAAAACTTCTACTCATTCTCGCCCTGTTCTCTCCCGGCCTTTTCGCTCAGACTGCCGCCCTCAACGGTTTCTGCGTTCAGGGTGGACAGAACGCGCTTGTGTCCGGCATACCCGCAACCAACTACCAACAGACCATCATCCCGCACTGCACGGTGACTGTTTACCTGACCAGGACGCTTACGAAAGCAACGATCTTCTCAAATGGATCTGGCGGAACTTTAGGGAATCCATTTACCGCCGATGACGCTGGGACGAACTTTCCAGGTCGCTGGATATTCTGGGCGAACACTGGCATCGGCTATGACGTGGTTCTGAGCGGAGGCAATGCTGGAGATACCTATTCAACTCCATTCACCATCACGGACATCGCTACGGGAGGAACTGGGGGCGGTGGCGGTGGGTCTCCGGGCGGGGCGAACGGTGCCGGTCAGTTCAATAGCAGCGGAACGTTCGGCGGGAATCTTCTCATCAACGCCTGCGCCTACGCTGGCGCGGATATCGGGGCGAAGATCCAGGCAGCAGACCAAGCTTTCCCATCGACGCCGGTTCAGATTAATTTCGATCAGAGTTGCGGTACGGTTGAATCGAGCACTTTCACCATTTCCCCAACGCATCTCCTCTACTGCGCGCAGGGTGGGACGTATGTCTTCTTGCAGGGAAACGTGATTCTAGGAAGCTTGGGCGGCTTAGGGCGTTCCTGCGTTCTCCAGATGGCAAACAATCAGACAGGCGGGATTGTGCAACTTGCCAACAGCACCGCAGCCAACAATGGCGGCAAGATTTCAGACATCACCTTCGATGGAAATGAAGCTAACGCCCCCACTTCTTGCTCAAGCAACACTTACAATTGCGCCCATGGAATCTATGTTCCTTCGATTGCCACAGCGGCCCCAATGAACGTCAAGATTTGGAATCTAGGCTTTCAAAACTTCTTTGGTTTTCCGATCTTTTTCTATCCGGTTACAGCAGGCAATCCCGAGGCGAGCAACTTCGATATCGAGTACAACACGAGTACGAACTCGCAGAAGGAATGGCTGAAGATCTATGGCTTTGGCGCGGGTCTAAAGGTAGCTAACAATACGGTTTCTGGTTATGGGGCACTGCTCAACATCAACTGGGCGGATGCTATCTATTGGGCGGAGATTCTAAATGCTTGTAGCGGAACAACGCCGTTTGCCACTAATTGGATCTTCACAAGCAACACCTTCAATAACACGGCTGGAGAGACGAAGTTTGCTACAGAGCTTTACGGTGGAACCTCGGCCTGCTCGTATGTCGATGGCCTGATCTATTCCCATAATATCGCGGACGCAGGAGGCAGCGCCGGTGGAATCGGCTTCAGTTCGGGAAGCGCTCATGCGGTCATCGACTCCAATGTGTTCAAGAATTGCATCGGATGGAACGACCGATGTGGCCTCGAGGTTGCGACAAACTTCTCTGTCATCTCGAACAACTCCATCTACGGCGGCAATATGAGTTTCTATCCTGCCGCGCAGTCAAACAGCCTATTCACGAACAACGTGATTGCAAATAATACCGTCAAGAACGGGGGCGATGCCGGGACCGGGATAGCTCCAATCCTCTTATCCTCAGGCAGCGGGGCTAATGGCGTAACCCAGCATGTGACCCTTGATGGCAACAACCTAGACAATACCCTTTCCGCCTGCACCGTGAATGACCCATTGATTCAGGTAGGGGCAGGAAGTTCGACAGGGAACTTTTCCGACGTGAACATAACCGGAGGAAACCTCACGATCTGCAATGGGGCAGGCGGGTACGGTGTCAGGGTAGCCAGCGCAGCGGGGGGCACCGCATCAAACATCACCGCGACAGGTATCCATTTCTTCAGCACGGGGACCACTTCATCCGGCATCTTTTCGAACGACACTACTGGCGATACAGATCTTCATTTCATTAACAATCACTTCCGGGGCGTGGCGAATCCATTCAACTTGACGTTGGCTAACAGCGCATGGAATGAGTGGGGGAACGACTACTCCTCGACGCCCGGTCCGTTCAACACTAAGTATGGATACTCTGTAGGCAACCTTGAGATCATCGATCAGAACGGAAATTTCCTTCCCCAAGTGACCGTTCCGCTTTCCGGGTCTTACTCCGGGCTGCTAGCTACTGGAGGCTTTGGCGAGTGGTTCCCGCAAGGACCAGAGATTTTGACCCAGCTCGAATATAGCCTTTCTGCGGTGCCGAGCGGATGTACTGGAACGCCTACCGCGTACATCAGTGATGCGACTTTGGGTGCGCAGATTGCGGGAACTTCGGTTAATGTTTCGGGGTTGACGGGAAGTACGGGACCGATCTCAATTTCGATGCCTTCGGGCCATAAGCTGCAATTTGCTTTCGGAACAGGGTCATGTGCCACCCTGCCCGATAATCCAACGGTCACGGCGCAATTCAAAACTGTCACTAGTTCCCCTTACGCGGCGAGGTCGGCATTCTTTCTAGGGCAGGCATCTACGAATATGGGGTCCTTTACCGGGTCCGGCGAGACAATCGCATGGATTGATGTAAGCAGCCAGGTTGCGCCTGTCACGTGCAGCGTCTCCTATCCATCGGTTTCGCTTTACGACCAGACGGCAAGCGCGACGATCTCTGGGACCACGGTGACGTTCACCACTGGTCAGAGATACGTCAACAGCGGGCTAATTTCGGCGGTGGTTCCTTCGGGCCATCGGGCCTACTGGCAGTACACCGCAGGTAGTGGATGCTCTACGGCGCTCGCGGCCCCGCAGATTATTTGGCAGTACACGAGCGGGTATCTTGGCTGGAGTCCATACACTCCGCAAACGCCGTCAAGTGGCGGCACAATCACATTCGGCAGTTTCACGCCGCAGACCAATCTCTTCGTGTCATCCATGGGCGCGAGCCTGCTGACTGCGCCCTCTGCTCAGTCCACCTATCAGCTCTACGACGCGACCGCGTCAGTGCTGGTATCGGGGACGCAGGCCATAATCCCGGCGAGCCAGACGACGGCCTGGACGCAAAATTTAGCGGGGCAGCTTTTCGCGGGGCATCAGTATCAGATCCAACTTACGGGCTGCTCTACATGCACAGATCCAGCCGATCCGAATGTGTCGGTGACTCTCAATCAGACGCAACTCCCACTGACCCCGCTGGCGAACGTAGGGGTGCTTGTGGGTTCGATAACTCTTACGGCTGCGACCTCTGATAGTGTCACCATTCCGGGCGTAACGGCGAATTCCCATTGTGTCGCATTTGCAACCAACTCGACAGCAGCGGCAGCAACGACCATCGCGTACAAATCTTCGGTGAGCGCCAATACTGTGACTTTGACCCACGTAGCGACGACGGCCAGCGGTGGCACCTTCGACATCATCTGTTCTATGAATTAGGAGTGTTATGAAAAAGTTCAAGCCTCTCGCTCTGCTTGTTTTGTTGCCGATCCTATGTTTCCCTTTCTTGGGAGACGTGGTTAACACGGCGGTCGTATTTGTGGCGAGTGCCCCAAGTGGGAGCTGTACTGAAGGGCTTGCTGCTCAACTGGTTCTATCTACCGGCCACTTGTGGACCTGTCAGAGCATTACGTCTGGCACTGGAACATGGACCGATGCGACAGGCGGCGGCGCGGCTAGCGCGATTACTGTGGGAACTACCACCATCGGGGGAGGAACGACCCAAGGGCTCCTCTACGATAATGGCGGGATTCTTGGGAATTTGGCGACAGCAAACAGCGGAGTGCTTGTTACCGATAGCAGTGGCAAACCGACCATCTCGACTACGCTTCCCGCGGTCAACGGGTCCGCTATAACGAGTCTGAATGGTTCAAATATAGCTAGCGGGTCTGTGCCGGTGTCCTATGGCGGGAACGGTTCAAATAACTACTACGTCTCTGGATATGGAACCAGCGCTGGTCAGACATTCACGCAAAACGCGACCACCTATTTCAGTTTCAATGTATCCAACACAATCACCGTAGGCTACATTGGGTTCCGGGTGGCGACAGCCGACAATACCTCTAATCTCTACGACTTAGGGATTTACACGACTGCAGGTACGCGGCTCGGTCATTGGGGGGCAACGGCAGGATCTACGGCCTTCCCCGGTACGGCAGTGAACATCGCTGGAGTGGCTCTAACTGGTGGCCCCATCACCCTTACGCCGGGAACATATCTTATCGCTGGGACAACAAACTGCGCAAGCTCCTGCGCGGTGTTGGCGGAAGTGGGAGCGGGAAGCGTGTATCAGTACATCGCGACTACGGGCAATACGACCACGGGCGGGGCGCTTTTGAATACAATCGCGACACCTTCGACTTCGTGGGGCGAAATTTCAAACTACTGGTTTTTTGTGCTGCATAATTAGTAATCGTGTCAGACTTCAAAAATAGGGAGCCTTGGGTGAGGGGATGGCAGACATGGATGTGCGGCTTGGAAGGCTCGAAGAATGGCGGGATAGCAAGGTGGACCCGCATCTTGACAGTCACGAAAGGCGAATTGATTCCCTGGAGGCTTCCCGCGACGAAACAAAAGGCTCCCTGCGCGTAATTATCTGGATGAACGGCATCATTATTGCTATGATTATCGGCATGATGGTTGCGCTGTTTACGTGGGGGCTTGGTCACGTGACTCTGCATTTGGTGTAGGAGTAAGAATGTTTGAGCCCATCGGTTTCACGGCGCATGAAGCCCGCGTGGTGACGCTGCTTTTCACGACCGGGTCAATCTTGGGCGTGGCGACTACGGCACCGATGCGCGTTGCAGATGTAAAGAACACGCTGCGAGACGTATACAAGAAAGCTGGCGTCACTGGGGCGCTTGACTTATTCGCGATGGCGTACCGCAACGGAGGATTCTTATGGTAACTAAGTCGCCTAAGCCAGCAAAGCCAAGCCCTGAGCCGGTGCGCCAGAGCCCTCCCGATCCAAAGTTTGACGAGAAATGGAAAGAGTGGAAAAAGGAGCAAGGACGATGAAAGACTGGCCGAATCCATTTTGGGCGCTGCTGTTTATGGTTCTTGGTTGCTCCCTTCTAGGGGGCGTTCTGATTAAAGTGAACACCAACACCACGACGGTAATGCTTGGCGTTCTGATGGCCGTAGCCACTGCCGGGACCAGCATTATCTCTGGAGCTTTCGGCTACATCAACGGCCATAAGGATGGAGTGGCCTCGGTTTCGGTTCCATCTCAGTCGTTCCCAGGCTCTGCCATAACGGCATCAGTGGGGGACCCTACGCCGCCGGTCGGACCGGCTCATACGAAATAAAGGAGATCGCCATTGAAGCGAATCATGATCGTAGTCGCACTCTCACTCCCGTTGCTGTTCGGTGGATGCAAAGCGACCACCGCGACGACGGCCCCGCAAACCCTTGCGCCTGGCGCGGTCAATTTGACCGACCAGACCATCTACGACGCGCTGATGGTTGCTCAGGCATCGTTGAGCAGCCTGAAGACTTCGGCTGCGACCGTTCCGTCGTTGGTTCCGTATGTGAACCAGGCGATCACGGATTACAATCTCGCGGAGTTTGCATGGCAGACCTACCATGCGGCATTAGCCACGAATCAAGCCACATCGCCAGCGGCAGCGCAGGCAGCTTTAGCCAAGGTACAAACCGATCTATCGACCGCTCCGGGGGTGAAGTAATGGGCATCGTAAACATCATCCTGATGATTCTCGGCATCGTGGAACCGGCGCTCGCGGCAGATGGCGTCATTCCGCAAGCGTATCAGGGCCTCGCAGCGGGCATCCTGAGCGCGATTACGGCGCTGAAGGCCGAACTGACAAACTCTGCCGGCCAACTGACCGTCAATGGCGCTACCTTGCTTCAGGCGGTCGCCAGTGGGGTTCAAATCCTTCAGGCTAACAATATCCTCCCAGCTTCAGCGGCAGGGCTCACCCTAGCCTTCACTACTGCGGCTCAGGCGGGCCTGGCAGCCTACCAGACGGCTCAGGCGAAGGTTGATCCTACCTTGCTGGCCCCGTTGAGTCCTGTGGCAGCCGCAGGCTCAGCAGCGGCCTAATGGACGACTTCATTACAATCCGCTTCATTCGCACTCCGGGGTTCGTGACTTCAGCGATTTGCTGGGTCACGAACTCTCTGATGGACCATGCCGAATTCGGCACTCCAGAGGGGACGTGGATTGGCGCTCACTCGGATGGCGGTATTCAAGAGCGTCCAGCCGATTACTGCAAGCCGACGTGGGAGTGGGTGTACCAGATCCCCTGCACCGCAAAACAGGCAGCCGATTTATTGGCTCATGCTCGTGCTCAGATAGGCACTCCGTATAACTTCGTCGACATAGCGGGTCTTTTTTTGCATGTTCGGAGAATGACCTCGAAGAGCAGGATGATCTGCTCGCATTTCTGTTTCTTTGAGCTAGACCGAGTTGGAATTAAGATGCTCAACGTTCTGCCTACCTTCGCATTTTTGGTCACCCCAGAAACGCTCCATCTCAGCCCCGTTCTGATCGGGAGGAGGAAGCAGTAATGCAGACGAGCGAAAATGGAATCTCGTTCATCAAGCGGAATGAAGGCTACGCAGCCCACGTATACAGCGACAACGGTAATCCTTGTGTCGGATATGGGCATGACCTCCAGCCGGGAGAATCGTTTCCAGATGGTCTTTCGCAAGATGAGGCCGATTTACTTCTGAGGCGGGATTTGGCTGCAAGATTCGAGCCCGCGCTCAACGCAGAGATCCCATCGACGTGCACTCAAGGCCAGTTCGATGCTCTGATCGACTTCGCTTATAATCTTGGCCTTCAAAGCCTCCAAACAATGCTTGGTCATGGATGGGACCAGGTGCCGCTTCAAATCCCGCGCTGGAATCACGTCGATGGCGAAGTTAACGCTAGCCTGGCAGCGCGTAGGGTCGCAGAGGTTGTGTTGTTCAATACGTAGTACGGTGAGGAAAGGAGGCCGCGGACAGTCGCCAGAGCACTCAAATGGGGGGGGGCAACTCTCTCCTTTTGGGTTACACTGGATGCGGAGAAAACCAATGAAAATTGACGATGTGAAAATGATGTTCTCTTTCAAGCCGAACACCGCCGCTCAGGACGAATCCATTGCGGCTATTTACGAAGCCGCCAGAGGTCTCGCCGAAGCTATTGCTAAGCATGTACCGCCGAAGCACGCGCAGCAAGCTGTATTGCAGTTGGCCGGAACGGTCACTCTTTGCAGGCAAGGGATTGAGGTAGAGCCAGCGGAGGAGCAAAAGCCTTTATTGGTGCGGATGTAGATACTTTGCGATTGACGTTCTAATGTTGGACAGGATGACCTATGGCGCAAAATGCAGCAGCACCTATCGGCGACATGATTACGTCGGGCATTCAGAAACTCGAAAACTATCTCGGGAGTCCGACAAAGCCAGCGCATGAAAAGGTGGACGAAGGCTATCATTCGCGGATGCTGAAGGCTGCAAACGATTCTTTCCTGCCCAAGAAGACTCCAGCAAAGAAGGCGGCTCGTAAGCCTGCGAGGAAGAGGTAAATCATGCCACTGATTAAATCAGACTCGACTTCGGCGACGGAGCAGAATTTCGATGAACTTCGTCATGGGAAGACTTTTAAGAAAACCGCCCAGAAATTTGGAAAGAAGAGAGCTCAGAAGCAGATGGTTGCGATAGCTCTCGGTAACAAACGGAAAGCGGCAGAGAAGAAGGCGAAAAGGAAGGCATGAGTGGCAACGCAAAATACGCAATTTTTGTATGTCACGTTTCAAGGAGTTCAAGAGGAGCTCGCTCTACGTCTCTCCGATCCGTTTAATAACTTCTGGTCTGCCTCTGAGCTTGGGCTCTACATCCAAGAGGCTCTTTCGTTCTGGAACGTCCTCACCTCCTACTGGCCCCAAACCTTTGATGTTGATGTCAATCCGCCCCTCGCTTCAAACTGGATCTCAACGTCAGGCGCAGGGCCCAGGCAGCAGACCTATACTGACGCCACACTCTACGCGATCATGCTCTACCACATCCTAGAGCCGCAACTCATCGCCGGGGCGTGGGCAGGAACGGTTCAGTTCTCCCTTGAGGACTTAACTCAGGCTATTCAGCGCAAGCGCGACGAGGTTCTTCAGGCGACCGGAGCAAACATGGGAGCCTTGACGCCGATTATCGGAGCCAGCACAAATTCAATCATCCTGCCAGATAGTGTGCTCGACGTTCGCAGGGTTCGCTATGTGGCGCAGGATGGCACGACGGCTACTCTCGTCAAGGGCGACAGTCTGAGCTTCATGCGGTTCTCTCCGGGGTTCAAGCAGACGACGGGACAGCCGCTACGCTACGACACTTTAGGGTCGCCGCCGCTTATGCTGACGCTCGACACCAACGTCAATCAGACAGCCACTCTTCAGATATTGGCGCTTCTCGCCGGAAACACTCTTGACCCACCAACGGTCATGCCTTTGCAGATTCCGAACGACTGGGCATGGGGGGTCAAGTATGGAGCGATGGCCGATATTCTCGGCAAGGAATCGGAAGCGACCGACCGCCAAAGGGCGGCTTATTGCCAGAACCGTTATCAGGAGTTCCTGAAACTTGCCAATGCTATGCCATGGCTTTTGCAGGGCTATGTGAATGGTGTGGCGGTGGACTCAACGGCTGTTGTTTCAAAGGACCGCTACGCCTATGAGTGGGAGTCGAATCCGAACGCATGGCCGGGAATTGTCATTGGCGGGGTAGATCTGTTCGCAGTGTCGCCGATTCCTACGGCGGATATCAGCGTGGCGCTGACGTTGCTTGGGAATGCCCCGCAGCCGGTAGCTCAGGGCGATTATGTGCAGGTGCCGCGCGATGTTCTCGACGTGCTTTTGGACTACGCTCAACACATCGCATCGTTTAAAATGGCCGGCGCGGAATTTGAGGCGACTATGCCTCTCTACCAAAACGTCATCCGCTACGCGCTGGAGACAAGTCTTCGTCTTCGACGTTCCGGGATTTTCGCAACCGATCTTCGACCCCCGGTCAGCAAGCAGGGCTTGGCTGATCCGCGGTCCGATCAACAAGGAGGGTAAATGGTCCATTCTGGACAATTGACGTGGGCGGCGGATGGTCAGAAGCAGCTTTCTACTGGCTATCCGACCCCCCAGAACCAATCATTCGCGAACCTCGTCATCCAAAACAACGGCGTGACGGGGAATGCCCGTTTTGGCGATAAAACAGTGACCAGCGCGAAGGGGATTATTCTCAGTCCCGGAGCGCCTGGCGGCAGTGGCAGCGTTCCTCTTTCTATCGCGAGGGGGCTCTTGACGGCGTATTACGTCTGGGCTCCGAATGGGACGGTCATCGACTATTGCTGGGAAGATGTTTAATGGCAAAGATCACCATTTCCGAGCGCCGATGCAAGAGATGTACAAAGCCACAGCCCGCGGTCCCGCCTGGGGGCCTTTGTCCGATGTGCGCTCAGTTCTGGAAGATCGTTAACGGCGTAGTGGTGAAAAAGTAATGGACTTCCATGGTCTTGACTTAATCTCGCCGATTAATCGCCTGAAGGCTGGCTTTTGTGCTCTCGCGGTCAATGTCAGGGCCTACATACTAGGTGGGTTTATGGTCCGAAATCAACTCTCAGGACCGATTCTCACCGTCGCCGCGGCCATTCATACCATCGCGCGGCTGAACGATTCCACTCCCGAAGGCCCTGCGTCCGGCTACGCTCTCATCATTGGCGCTGGCACGACACTTTACTGCAACTCGGTCAGCAGTCTTGCGCCAGCGGTCGCTACTGGCCTGAGCGGGAATCCTATCCCACTGGTTACTTTCAGGCCGAATGCGTCGGTGCAGCCGTGGATATATGCTGCCGATAATTCGATGGCTGTCACCATCTCCACAAAGTTTGCCCTCAATGGCGACCCTACCACCTTCGATTGCTTTGGGCTCATCAAGGTTCGCTCTGATGGGTTGACTTACAAGACTGGAATTGCGGAGCCTCAGGCGCCCCCGACAGTATCGACGCCCGGGACCACTACGACCGGAACCGACTCTCTTCCCGCGACGACAATCCCGTGGACAAACGTGGGCGGGGCAAACCCCTCCTACGATTACGGCCACACCAGCGGCGGGGACGGCACAGCCCCCGTTATCATCGCTACCCCAGCGGGAGCCCAGACGCTTCAGTTGACCGTCACTGGAACGGCAACCGTCAACGGTAATGCGGGGACCAATCCCGGCGATCCAGGGCCAACTTCGATAGGCCCGAACATCTATCCGGCGAACTTTACCGGAGCGGGTCCGACAATCGTTCTGGGCGCATTTACGGATGGCTCTGGAAACGTGTTGACTGGAACGTCACCGATTCCGTTTCTCGCCAACGTGGGGGCAGGAATCACGCTTCAGATTCCGGCTGGCGCGGCAAACTTCCAAGTCGGCATTGATTCTGCGGCAAACACCTTCTCGGCCAACTCTGGGGCGTTTTCTATAGCGTGGACTCTGACGACGTCGGCTATCGCCACGACGATTTCGACGCTTGGACAGGTGACCGCTTATGTTTATGGGGACTCTCCGCACAGCGGCCCCACGGCTTCTTATATCTGGAAAAACCCGAACGATACCGGAACGGGCATTCCTCGCACCCCCGGGACGGCAAGTGTCACCGCGACCAATAATTCTTGGGAATTAGACTCTTCCCCCGAAGATGGAACTGTCCCGGTGCAATGGAATACGCTCGATAGTTCAGGTGCGATTGTCGGCTCGATTCCGCTCTTTACTCCAGCCCTGGAGTCGGAAGGTTATCAGGACTTCAATGCTTGCCTGGTTGGGAGTATTTTCGTTCCTGCTGCCGGAACCTACGATTTCACTTTTGCCAACAAAGATCAAATCATGGTCGGCATTGGTGGCGGGGCGACGGTAGCGGGAGGTTATGTTCAAGGCGGCTCTGGGCAGACAATGAGCGTCATCAATGCCCTTCCCCTTGTGTTTGTGTCAACCCCCGATGGGACTGGCTCTACAGTGTTCACGACCGCTTCGATCACCTTCCCGGGGTCAGGCACTTATCAGGTAGAGATTGACTGGGATTACTGGTACCACTCGGGCCGCGCACTTTACATGCTTCTTGGCAGTTACTCCTCTTTGCCAACGCCACCGACCGGCGTAGTTGCCCCTTTGCCGCAAGGCGTCAGGACGGGCGTTTCTTATGCGTGCAAGTATCGTTCTTCTCTGACCGGCGCACAGTCGAATCCAGGTCCCGCGTCAAGTCCTCAGTTGACTCCTGTTCTCGATAACACAGTAAGTTGCGCATATTCTCCAGACCCTCAGGCGGACAAGGTTGACTTCTACCGGCAGGACGAAGAACTTCCGAACTACACTTACGTTGCGACTGGGCCGAATACAAACCCACCGACCGCTATCGTGGATGCGCTTTCGAGTCTGGATGCTGCGTCGAATCCGACGATGAACACGGACGACTTCGAGCCGTGGCCATCGATTGATACGCCGCAGGCTGGAACCGTAAACGTGGTGGGAGGAGAGATTGAATGGGTGTCCGGCGATCAATTCAACGTGCGATGGCTCCCGGGAACGGTTATTGAGATTGGTTCGCCTACGCAGTTGGCATACACGCTGTACGCTCGTCCGACCTCTGCGACGACGATGTATATTCCACAGGTTCCCGATGGGACCGGGCTGGTTTATAACATCGCAGAACCGATCCTTGCCAATCAGCCGTTGCCTTACCAGATGGGGCCAACCGATAATATCAACTTCACTTTTGGGTGGGGGGACAAGTACCGACCGGGAACGATCTATTGGTGCAAGGGCTCAAATTTAGACTCCGCTCCCGATACTAACCAGCAGGACATCACCGATCCCGGCGAGCCTTTGGTTGGTGGGGATATTGTCGGAGGCCGTGGAGTTATTGGCTCAATCAAGCGGTGGTGGATCATCACCGCTAACTTCTTCAATGCCCAGGCCACGGCATCGGGAACCTCTGGCTCGACGTGGAGCATGCGTCTGACCTCGATCACTCGCGGTTGCTTCATGCCGTATACAGTGGCGGTCGATGGGGGTGGAGGATTCTTCTTCAGGGTCGATGATGGCATTCACTACTCGCCTTCCGGGGCGTCTTCCGCTTCGATCACGGACGAAACTCTATATCCGCTCTTCACTCACGAGAACTCGACGCCGCAACCGATCACGCGCAACGGGGTCACGATCTACCCGCCCGATGATTCGCAGCCGACAAAGCAGAAATTCAAGATCATCAACGCTTACCTCTACTACGACTACTACGGGACAGACAATAACCCACATACGCTCGTCTTCGATATGGCGGCGAAGGGATGGGTGCTCGACCTTTACGACGTCCCCGTTCTTTGCAGGGCGACAAACGAAGGGGTGAGCGTTCAGGGGACATTGCATGGGTGTATTGATGGGACGGTGCGTCAGTTCGCCTCGAGCGAGGGGGAGACGGTTACGGGAACCGTTCTTTCGCCTGCGATGGGAGGGAAAGGCTTCGAGCATTGTGGGCAACTTGTTATCGAATATTCCTCGGTGGCGGCGGTCGCGCTGACCGGGATAGCTGCCGACGCGGGGAATGGGAGTTACGGTCCGACCTTGGTTTATCTTCCAGCGACCGGGGGCAAGCCGACGAAGTACTTCTTTAGGCCATCGCCAAATAAGTGGAAGTGGCTCTGGTGGCAGTTTCAATCTTCAGACCCCGCGATGCAGATTTACATGGATGGCTGTATCGCAATGACGAAGCCGTGGGGCAGTGCCGGTCCTTACGTTCCGGTCCAGATGTTCGGCAGTTCTGGCGGTGCCGGATGAGTACAAATCCTGTAAGTATGCGTCTTCCGCTGAATGTGGATGGGAAAGCCGATCCGCAGGTAGTCGAAGCTCTGCAAAACCACGACGATGCGATCAACGATCTTCAGCAAGCGATACCGACGCTTAAAGGCCAGATAACCGCCCTTCAGAATGCAGCAAAATCAACCCCATCTGGAACCACAACGACGATCAACGAAACAGGGGTTACGTCTTTCAATGGAGCGGCGGGAGTTATTCAGTTCTTCGCCTCCCTTGGTTTAGTCAATAACCAGACCGGCGTCACGGCATACGTTACCCAGACCTCAGACAATGGCAGCCTGATCGTCCTTGACGATGCGTCGGCAATCGCGGTCAGTCTCAACTTCGCAGTGGCGAAGCCATGGTACACGCTGATTGCGAACTACGGGGCGGGGACTGCTACGCTGATGCCGACGCAGGGGACGATTACTTATCCCGGAAATGTGGCGGCAGCAAACATGCCTCTGCCATCGGGGTTCGCAGCCTTTGTCTACTTCGATGGAACGAACTGGTGGGGTATTGCGATACCGATTCAGGGCGGGTCGGGAACCATTACAGACGTGGTTGCTGGAACGGGGCTGACTGGAGGGGGTTCTAGCGGCTCGGTGACATTGAACCTTGCCGACACCGCTGTTACTCCGGGGTCTTATACAAATGCCAATATTACCGTAGATCAGCAAGGCAGACTTACAGCCGCCGCGAACGGTTCCGGGGGCAGTAGTTACATCAAAGGAACGGTTAGCATCGGGCCGCAAGTAGGAGCAGGAACCTATACCGCTTCGGCGACAGTGACCGGAGCGACGGTCGGGGCGGCTGTGGTGGTGGGGGTCGTAAATGGAACCGAGGCGGGAATTTTCTCGAATCTGCTTGGGTGGGTGGCTACAGCCAACACGGTCACGATTCAGGTTACGGCGAACGCTGCATTTCTCGGCGTGAGTTTGCCGGTGGTCGTTTTCCCGTAATCGCAGTATGATGGAGGCACTATGGGTAGCTTTCTGGCCGGTCTATTCGGGGGCAGTAACCCGACGCTGAACAAGAACATCAACAACTTTGGCGCTCAGGCTGGCTATGCGACTGGCGTTGGCGAGGGCGATGTTACCGCTGCGTCGAAGGAATATCAGGACATTCTCTCTGGCGATCCGACTGTCGAGGCTCAGGCGATAGCTCCCGAGACGAAGGCCGCGCAGGATCAGGCATCTCAGGCCAAGAAAACAACGGCGGAGTTTGGGAGTCGCTCGGGTGGCACGGCTGGAACAATGCAGGGTATTGACGCCGGAACGCGGGCTCAGCTTATCAGTCTTTTGGGTGGCCTTAAGACGACTGCAGCGAGTGGGGCGGCGAGCCTGGGAACGTCAGAGCAGGGACTTGCGTTGAATTCAGAGCAGGCGCAGGATGCGGCTTCGCAGCAGAAGTTACAGAACGAAATGAACTCGATTCTTGGGAAGGCCACGACTGGCGCTGTTGATTACGCTGAATCGTTCCTTCCTGTGGCGCACGGGGGCTAAATGGCTACGTCTGGTTTTGATCTTCTTGCGCAGGCCGGTGTAGCAAACGCAGAGCGTCAGGCTGCTGCGCGTCAGGCCGCTCTAGATGAACAGCGAGCCCAAAAGCTTGCCACCTTCACCAATGCCATGAATCATGCCCAGACGCCGGAAGACCGCAAGACGGCCTATGAGCAGATTCAATCTCTCTATCCCACCCCGGCCCATGCTCATAGTTTTCTGAAAGACGTGCTCCATCTGCGCGGGAAGGCCCAGCCAAGTCCCTCAGCGCCCACTACGGCCACTCCTCCAGCGTTTCAGGGTGTTCCGGTCGCCCAGAACCCCGCCGAGGTCCTCCAAGGGGCTCCTGCCGCCGTTCCCGCTCCGGTAAGGCAGGTAGCGCAGGCCAAGAGCCCAGATGAGGCATTGCAGGTCATCATGGGGCTCTACCAGTCGCCACAGCAGGATGCGGCTGGCACTGAGAAGCAGAAAGAGGACGCGGCGTACAAATTGCAGGAATTGCGCAACGCTGGCGGATTAGCGACGGCGCAGGTTCGAGGGTCCAACGCTCGCCCGGTTCACATCGGCGACGTGACCCCTCAAAATGCCATCGCCGACATGAACAACTTTGGCTATGAGTATCAAGACGAAACAGGCCAGCCGATCACCGCCGCTCAGCTTGCAGAGGCTCCCCCCTACACCAAATTAGTCGCCTTCCGTCAGGGCAATCAGACGTTCTACAAACTGATGGATCAGAATACAAAGATGTGGAATATCGGAGGCGTTGAGTACCAGGCCGGAACTTTGGGCAAGCAGGGGCCGGAAACTCTGGCTCCGCTCGGAACTGCTACGTCCGCGCTCCCGAGGGAGCGTCAGGTTCCGGGTATGAATCCGGGGGAGAAGATCGACTTGGTTTCTGGCCCAACCGCTACTCCGGGGGTTACGGCTCCTGTCTCTTCAAAGACGCCAGTCCCTCCCGGAGCCACCCCGCCAGACCCGAAGCTGCAACAACGTCCGGTATCGTCAGCGACCCCGCAGCCTCCTTCTATCGGTGCTGTCAATCAACAGGCGCTACAGGCAAAGCTCAAGAAGGGCGTTAAGGCTCCCGTTACCGCTCCGGGCGCCATTCCTCCCCCGCCCCCACCGTTCGCCCCGGGGACGATGCTGACGCAGGGTCGCTCTGCCCAGCCCGTCGTCGCCTCGATGAACACCGTGGCGGCACAAGTCTTCGGGGGCGATGGAGAGAAGCCCATATGGGAGAATGCGTACATGTTCGACAATCCGGGGCTGCGGACGGCGCTCAACAAGGCGCTCACCTTGAACGCTCTGTCGATCCCCGGAACTGAGGACGATCCTTCGTTTATGCAGACTCTTGCGACGGCGGCCGGAATTACAGGATGGTCGCAGCAGCAAATTCAGCAAGCCAACGTTCAGGCCCGCCAAGACCTCCAGAAACTCGGAGGGGATGACGCGCTGAATATGTTTGCCCGCATGGCCGGAATGCAGGAAGACCTTTCGGCTCTCCGTGCGGCAACCAAAGGATCAGCCGCGCAAGGCTCGATCCGCACCTTGGTTCGTGCGGCCCCGGTCTACAACGTCGAAAGCTCGAAGAATTTCCGCGACCAACTAGCTGTCACGCTCAACACTGCATCGGCAGCCATGAGCGGCTACCCGGCGATCAACCCTGCGTACCTCGAATGGTTCAAGAAGGGCGCACAGATGGCGCGTGGTGCGAGTCCAGTTTCGAGTAAGACTCCATCGGCTCCTGGTCAACACACCTATGCGATTGACGACAAGGGTAAGCGTCACAAGGTACTCGATCCTAAAGCGGCTCTACCGCTCAACTGGAAGTGGGCAGACTAATGGCTCCAGTCAAAGCAAACCTCGCTCCTCCCGGCTTCGGCCCAGCGGAAGACACGCCGGCAGGCTTCGGCCCCGCCGAGGATATTCCGGCTGGTTTTGGTGCGGGGGAAGACTCCAGCGTTGGCGGTAGAACGCCGAGCGGGCAGCCTATGTCTCCGCTGCCTGTCCCTCCCCGCGACTTCATGGGCACCGTGGCGGCCGTGCCGAGTTTCCTGAAGGGCTTGAAGACGGCGGCCGGTCATGATCTTGAGGCGGCGTGGACAGGCGCAAAGGACACCGCGAAGGAGACAGGGAAGGCCCTAAGTGAAGATCCCACTCGCATCGTGCCTCTCTGGTTCGGTGGCTTGATGAAA
>Ga0182013_10000560_pt1 | contig 51037 bp, 37 predicted proteins | sample 612S2MmetaG_FD_120487 | JGI IMG/M metagenome (GOLD analysis project Ga0182013, IMG submission 120487) | Permafrost microbial communities from Stordalen Mire, Sweden - 612S2M metaG | ecosystem: Environmental > Terrestrial > Soil > Wetlands > Permafrost | place: Sweden: Stordalen | collected...
CCATTGAACGACGATCGCGAAGCAATCACACGATCGCTGTGGATGGCGACGAATACCGGCTACGGTACGGCCCTCGACAACTATTTGCGCGTAAAGACAGAGGCGGAAGTGCGAGCCAGGGAAGAAGACTCGTCACCTGACTTCAGCCAGGAGACCGCTCAGACGCACGTAGAAATGCCGGCGCCCCCGGTGGCGCTGGACAAAGCTGCCTGGGAGACACGGGTGACGGAGCTGTCCAAGATCTTTCGCGAGTATCCCGATGTGTACCAGAACATGGTGATGCTGACAGCCCAAAACGAAACGGACTATTTTGCTTCGTCTGAGGGATCGCAACTTGCGACTCCGCACAAGGCCGCGCGGCTGGTGGTGTTTGCAGCGACGCGCGCGGATGACGGCATGGACTTGTTCCGGGCGCAAACATTCGAGGCAGAGACGGCAGAGGGTTTACCGGCCCAGGCAGAGCTGGAGAAGGCGGTGCGCGCGCTGGGCACAAGCCTTGAAGCTCTGCGCAAGGCGCCGGTGACGGAGCCGTTTGATGGCCCGGCCATTTTGAGCGGACGCGCGGCGGCCGTGTTCTTCCATGAAGTGCTCGGGCATCGGCTCGAGGGACAGCGGCAGCGCGGCGATGAAGAGGGCCAGACTTTTACCAAGGACATCGGCAAAGAAATTCTGCCGTCGTTTCTCTCGGTGGAAGACGACCCAACGCGGACTCGGTTTGGCGACACCTGGCTGAGCGGCAGCTATGCGTACGACGACGAGGGGCAAAAAGCGCGGCGCGTCGACCTGATCGACGATGGCGTGCTGAAGACATTTCTGATGTCGCGGCTGCCGATTGCGAGCTTTGCGGAGTCGAATGGGCATGGTCGCGCGCAAACCGGCCGTGTGCCCACGGGACGCCAAGGCAACCTGATTGTCACATCGACCAAAACAGAGCCGGAAAGCGAATTGCGCAAGCAGTTAATTGAAGAAGCGAAAAAGCAGGGCAAACCTTTCGGGCTTTACTTCGAAGACATCTCTTCCGGTTTCGCAGTGACGACGCGAAGCTCGCCGCAGGCGTTCTCAGTGGTTCCGCTTGTGGTGTACCGCGTCTACGTGGATGGCCGCCCGGATGAACTGGTGCGTGGCGTGAGCATTGTGGGCACGCCGCTCGCAGCCATGAAGCGGATCCTGGCCACGGGCGACAAAAGCGATGTTTTCAACGGAGAGTGCGGCGCAGAATCGGGCACAGTGCCGGTGAGCGCGGTGGCTCCGGCAATGCTGTTGAGCGAGATGGAGACGCAGAAGCAGGCACAGGGAACGGCGCGGCCGCCGATCCTGGATATGCCCAGGTGATGGTGAATAGGGATCAGCGGTTGCGGGCGAAGGGACTGAGGGATTAAGGGATTGGTGAATCTGAGTTGTTCCAGGAGATTTGGGGTTGGAGTGATGGCGGTATGCCTGGGTGCGGCCAGCTTTGCATCTGGACAGGGAGCAAAGCCGACGCGCGCCGATGCCGAGAAAGATCCGCTGCTGAAGGCGATGCTCACTGAACTCGACCGAAGCATGAGCCAGTTACAGTTGCCGGGATTTGCAAAGCCGTTCTTTATCCAATACCGGATTGAAGACGTAGACGACTTCCAGACGAAGGCCGAGTTTGGCGCAAGCGAAGGTAGTCAACGCACCCACCAACGCGTGGCGCGAATCACGGTGCGCGTGGGTGACTACAAGACCGACAGTTCGGGTGGTCGCGGAGATGGGGCGCTGCAATTAACGAGCCTGGATGACGACCCGGTTGCGGTGCGGAGCGCGCTTTGGGCCGGAACTGACCAGGCGTACAAAAGCGCGTTGGCTGCTTATGCGCAAAAGCAGGCAGAGCTAAAGCAGGTGCAGACGCAGCCCCAGGCAGATGACTTCAGCCACGAGAAGCCTGTGATCTCGCTCGCTGAGCCTGAGATCCTGCATGTGGACGAAGCCGCTTGGACGGAGCGCGTGGCCCGCGCAAGTGGACTTTACCGAACAGACGACTCGGTGAAGTCGAACCAACACGATGTGGAGTATTCTTCGGCAGGGTTTCATGCGCGGGTGACGACAACGTGGCTGGTGGATAGCGAAGGCACGATCGTGCGCAAGACCGCTTCTGAATACCAGCAGAATCTTGGCGTAGGTTCGCAGGCAGCCGACGGAATGCATCTGGACCGGTCGTATGCTTCGACGGGAAATGCGCTCAAGGACCTGGACGCGCCAGAGGTATTCACACGGCATGCGGTGGGGCTGCTTGCGTCGCTGGTGGAATTGCGCAAAGCGCCAGTGGTCGAAGAGGAATATCACGGGCCTGTGCTGTTAAGTTCCGATGCCAGCGCCGACACCATGCGATCGCTGGTAGCGAGCGCGCTGACAGCGACAAGGCCCAAGCTCGGCACGGAAGCGCGTACCAACGGCGCGTTCGCCTCAAGCTACCATGCGCGCGTGCTGCCAGAGTTTTTGAATGTGAATGACGACCCCGGCCGCAAGGAATTCAACGGCAAGGGGTTGGTGGGAGCCTACGCGATTGACGATGAGGGCGTGCCCGCGCAGGCAGTCAAACTTGTGACAGAAGGCAAGCTCGAAGGCTTCCTGATCGGACGCGAACCGGTGCGCGACTTTCCTCAGTCGAACGGGCACGGCCGCGCGGGAATCGCGGGATCGCCGCGCCCCGCCTTCGGCGTGCTCGAGATAACTGCACAGGATGGCCTAAGCGACGATGCGCTGGAGAAGAAACTTGTGGACCTGGGCAAGGACCGAGGCCTGAAAAGCGTGTATTACGTGGAAACTCTCGGAGGCGAAGCACCACGGCTGCTCTACCGGATTACGCTGGACGGAAAACGGGAGCTGGTGCGGGGCGCCACGCTTGACGACCTCGATCAGCGCGCATTGCGATCGGGCGTGGAGGCTGCAGGAAAAGACCTCTTCCTGGCCAACTATTTTGGCGACGTACCCGGAACTTTGCTGGCGCCTGCACTGCTTCTGGATGATGTGACGATACGGCGGGCCAACGAGAAGAACGAGAAGCTTCCCTTCTACCCTCCACCCCAATAACCACATGCCATCCGCGGTGAGGCAGGAGCTCACTGCTCGCTCGCAGAGTGCCTGTGGCTTCGCTCCCTTGAATCAAAAAGCGATTCATGGATTGGGCACCTTGCGGGGTCAGTCAACGCCAAGAACTTCGGGCGTCAGAACGGCGCGCGAGCTGTTTCGCGTCGAGGGAATCCCGTGCAGGGCCGCGATTCTCCGGAGTTCCTCCACTCCAAGCCGAAGCCAGTCGCGCTCGTCGCGCGAGCTGATCAGGAGAGCGAGAATCATGTCTTCTCGCAGACCGTTGCCGCGATCTGCCTGAAATGCCTCTTCAGCTTTGAGCAGGGATGCGATGTGTTCCGGATCTTCGGAAGGCGTGACCAGCCGGATGCGATTGCGGCCACCCCACTCTCTGCCGTCGTAGCGAAAGCAAAGCCCTCCAGCTTCGAAAGACTTGGTGCGAACCGATGTTACCGAAGACAGCCGCTCGATACAGTCAGAAAAGCTGCTTCTTGAACGCGGTCTAGAAATGATGACGCGGTCTCCAACTTTAAAGCCAGGCCCAGATTCTTCCATTCTTCCTTCTTTCATTCGCGACTCTATCTTCGCGACTGAATTTCTGTACGATCCGGTGAGCCGTACCTCACCGGATCGGTTCACATTACATGCCCCCAAAGAGCTCGTGGCCGTGCAAGCGGCTTGGTTTGGGCCTCAAGCAGTTCCTTCAGTCCTGAGATAAGCGTGCCCGGATCGCTCCGGAAATCACCGTTGTCGCGGGATTCAACTGTGGTGTCGGGTTCACAAGCGGCAGTGGAGTCAGAGACACAGACAATCGGCGTGCGGGCTCCGCGAGATCGAATCAGAGAGGTCAAGCGCTCCTGTTGTTCCACAGGGAGGGAGTCTCCCATCAAGACGAGGTCGAAGTCACCAGTTTTGAAATGATCAATCGCCTCAGAGACGGAACTGACGGGAATCATGACAAAGCCCTGCGATTTCCAGAGCTCGTTGTGCAACGAGATAAGCCACGAGTCGAGACCCACAGCTAGAACGACTGTGACGGGCATACTTTCTCCAAATCTGCCGAAAAAGGTGTCCCAAAGGAGTTTCAGCGCTTAGGGCTACAAACATAATCAAATGTGTCCTTAAGCAATGTGATCCAAGATACACAGATTGTTCATTGCACAAATGGTGGGTCGGATCGGTTCGTCTATTTCGATCTTGGGGACGGGCTTACGACGGGATGAGCTCAGTCGAGCCGGGTGAGGAAGGCCTCGGCTTCGGCGTCGCTGGGTGGGATGTGGTGCGCGATGAACTCAGCTTGCTCGCGGTTATCGCCTTGGGGGCGGATGCGCACCCAGTAGCTGTCCTGGCCGGGGAATTCGATGACGTTGGAGTTCGGGTACTCGCGCAGGAGCTGGCTCTTGAGCTCTTCGGCATCGTGCTCGGACTTGAATGCGCCAATTTGGACGCACCACCGGCCGCCGGTTTCAATGGGCTTGGGCGTCTGGTAGACATCGAGGCGGACCTCGGCGGTGCCCACGCGATAAATTCCCGTCGCCTTAGCAGACGCGATGGTGAGGTCGAGGATTCGGCCGTCGACGAAGGGGCCGCGATCGGTGATGCGCATGGCAGCGGATTGGCCGGTACGGAGATTTGTGACGGTAACCAGCGAGCCCATGGGGAGTGTGCGATGCGCCGCGGTCAATGCGCTGTCGCTGAACACTTCGCCGTTGGCGGCTTTGCGGCCCTTGTAAGGCGCGGTGTACCAGGTTGCCCGGCCGGTTTCGCTCAGGATGGGGCGATGGGTGTTGACGAAGTCGAGGTCGGCATCGCTGACGCCTCCTGGGGGCACCGGTGTTACGGGGATACGGGCGGGAGGCCGCGGCTGCTGAGATTCGGCGGTCTGCGGCGGATAGGCCGCCGGAGGAGGCGGAGCGGTCTGTTGCCGACTCACGTGGACGGGGTGATGGTGGTGCCCGCAACCGGTGGCGAGGATGACGGCAACGGCGGAAGATGCAGTGAGTTGTTGCGCGAAGCGGGACACGCGACCTGTTTTGAGTCGACGGCTCATGCGGAGGTTGGGCCTTTGGGCGGAGTGCCTGGAGGCGGTGAATAGGGCGGAGGCGGTTGATTGCGCTCGAGGCGATCGGCGAAGTTGCGCATGGAATTGGCGACATTGCGCAGGGCGGAGATGGACTCGGAGCGCACCTGCGGGAGGACCGCGTCATTCAGGTAGGCCGCGGCGTGGCGGAGTTCCATCTCAATGAGTTCGATGGCTTCTTCAATGCGCTGGCCGACGCTGCCGTAGGGTGGGCCCGGCGGAGGTGGAGGATAAGTGCCCATGATGGAATGCCTCGGAAGAGAGCGTCTCTTCAGTTAATAGGATGGTCGGAGCGGCGGGGCTCGTCAATCGAACGGGAGTCTCATGTTCCTGAGTGGTCAATGAAAAGCACAGGCAACTCTTTGGCGGGAAACTGAATTCATCTGTCTAAGGGTCTAAGTTTTCATGAGTTGCTCGTGCCAGATCGATGCGGTTGCGGGGCGTGAAGCGTGCCGCCGGTGGTTTGCGACGAGGCCTGCGACGACGGTGATTCGATGGCGGCTTTTGCGGGCTATTGCGCTCAGTGCAGTGCTGGGCGTTACAACGCTGGTTGCGAGGGCTGCGAACGACAAGGACGGCGCCGGGTTGCCGGACGCGCCGCAGGCTCAGCCGGCGAGCACGTCGAAAACGCCGGAGCCGACCCCGTGCGACTCGAAGCGCGGCGCGGTTGCGTTTGCGTGGGGCGCGGCGGAGAGCATCCGGTCGGACGACCCAACGGCGGCAGCAGCGGCTGCGGCAATCGGCAAAACCCTTCCGCAACCAGTTCCCACCGGGTTCGACCAGGCGCAGTGTTACGTGATTTTCCCGGTGATCGGCAACCTGGCCCTTGTGAAGAAGCTTCCGCTGATCAACTGGTATGCGCGCTTCCTGGATGGTCCGCAGGTGAAGCCGATGACGCCGAAGGAGAAGGCGTGGCTGGCGATTCGGAATGTGGTGGACCCTTTCAACGGGGTGACGATTCTGGGCAGCTCGGCGATTGCGGTGGCCTCTGATTCGCACTCGGCGTACGGGCCGGGTATGTGGGGTTTTGCGCGCTATGTGGGCGTGAGTTATTCGCAGGATTTGACGGGCGAAGTTTTTGGGACGTTCCTGATTCCTTCTGTTGCGCACCAGGACCCGCATTACCACCGCATGCCGGGCGCAAGTATCAAGCGGAGGATCGCCCATGTGCTTTACCAGATTGCGTGGACGCAGGGCGACAACGGCAAGGGCATGTTGAATTATGCCGACCTGGTGGGGTTTGGGATTGACGACGAGATTGGAAACCTTTACGTGCCGGGGCGGGAGACGAATGCGCGATCGAGTGCGGAGAGGTACGGAACTGCCTTAGCCACGGCACCTATCGACAACGCGGTGACGGAGTTCTTGCCCGACATTGCGCGCAGAATCCATATTCGCATTGTGCTGATTCAGCAGATCATCAACCAGGTGGCGAACACGAAAGACAACGGATTCAACGGGCAATAGGGGCTGGGTGAGATTTTTTATCGATAACGCATGAAGCCTTATTTCCTTTCTTTAAAAGAAAAAATAAAAAAGGGTATCTCTGTAAAGAAATTCCCTGTTTTCAGTGGTTTACGGAGCCTCATGCGCTGCAAATTCTAGATTCCAAAGGGCTTCTTTGCAGATTCTAGAGCCTAAAGGACTTACGGGGGCCATTTTGAGCTTTTGCCGGGGGAAGAAGGCAAAAGGGGCGCTTCCGGAGTCTGCGATTTCGCGCGCTTTGGCGCGGTGGTAAGGGCGACGGAGGGTCTTCGCTTGGGCCTGACCCGCCTGATGACTATGGACTTCTGGCTGGGTTGAAGGCATGGTGGCGTCTCCGGCTGCGGTATTTTCATTGTGCGCCGAAAGGGGCAAATTAAGTGCAAATGGGGCAGGCTTTTTTGGGCCCATTGGATTGTGTACGTGGTGTTGCCATGTGAAAAGCATCTGGTCGAAACGGATCGGGCAAGGTATAAAACTAGAACGGTCGCAAGCACCTGATCCGCCATCCCCTAGCGAGGTCCAAATGCTCCGCAAGGCTCCGTACTTGCCATTCCTGTGTTCCGTTCTCCACCTCTTCTTCTTCCTGTTCCTGCTCTGCTTGGTGGGGACTGGCTTTTCCGGAATCGTACATGCACAGGCGACTACCTCGCTCAGCGGACGCGTCACCGACAAGAGTGGTGCGATCATTCCCGGAGCCAACGTCAAACTTACCCTCATCGCCACGAGCTCAACGCGGGACAACACTGCCAACGGGGCGGGCGAATTCCAGTTTTCGCAGCTCGCGCCCGGCCGCTACAACCTGGTCATTTCCGCGACTGGATTCCAGACGGTCGAGCGTTCGGGCATCGATATTCTGGTGAGCCAGCCGGCCACGGTCAATGTTGCGCTTCCTGTGGCGGGCGTCACTGAGCATGTGGACGTCGTCGGCGATGTGCAGCTCGTGTTGAACACCACCGACGCGACCCTGGGCAACGCCTTTGACACCAAGCAGGTCTCGGCGCTTCCGATTGAAGGCCGCAATGTGCCCGACCTTCTGAGCCTGCAGCCGGGAGTGACCTACCTGGGACGAACCGACGACAACAACGGCACCAATGCCGTGGGCAACAACGCCAGCGACTCCCGCAGCGGCGCCGTCAACGGCGGGCGCAGCGATCAGTCGAACATCACGCTCGACGGCGTGGATGTGAATGACATCAACAATGGGTATGCCTTTACCAGCGTTCTCCGCGTGACTCAGGACTCGGTGTCGGAGTTCCGCGTGACCACGAGCAATCCCAATGCGGACGAAGGCCGCTCCTCAGGCGCCCAGGTAGCGCTTGTCACGCGCAGTGGCGGGAATGCACTGCACGGAGCCCTGTATGAATACAACCGGAGCAATTTCCTCGAGGCCAACGACTTCTTCAACAAGGAACAGCAGTTGGCCGCCGGGGAGGGGAACGAGCCGCCCAAGCTGATTCGGAATGTTTACGGCGCCGCGATCGATGGCCCGATCAAGAAGGATCGCGTCTTCTTCTTTGCCAACTATGAAGGCCGCCGCGACACGGAGGGAACCAGCGTCAATGCGGGCACCGTGCCAACCTCCAGTTTTCGCGCCGGCAACATTCAGTACGAGTACCAGAAGGGTGGCGGCGACGCGGTATACCTTCTGACGCCCGCCGATATACAGGGAATGGACCCACAGGGCGTTGGCGACAATCCCAATATCCTGGCCATCTACAATAACTATCCCCAGCCCAACGACCCCACCCAGGGCGACGGGCTCAACACGGAAGGATATCGTTTCCCCTACACTCTGCAGCGAAGTTACAACACCTACATCGCTCGCCTCGACTGGAACCTCGGTCCGAATGGGAAACACACACTCTTCTGGCGCGGCAATTTGCAGAACGACAACGAGCCGACGGCTCCCGCTTTCCCTGGCCAGCCGCCATCGACCTCGACACTGACGAATAGCAAGGGTTTCGCCGCTGGATACACATTAGTGCTGAGCCCCAGCCTGATCAACAACCTTCGCTATGGCTTCACACGTCAAGGCGTGGACAATGCGGGCATCTCAAACCAGCCGCATGTCTCTCTAGCAGCAGTCTCCGACCCGCAGGCCTTTACCCGCTCGACATCTGTCATTATCCCGGTTCAAAACATCGTCGACGATATCTCGTGGACGGGGCACAACCACAACATACAGGCAGGCGTAAACCTCCGCCTGATTGATGACCGCCGCGTCAGCAACGCAAATTCTTTCCCCGATGGCCAGATGAACCAGGGATGGCTGTCGAACGGCTCGACGGTCGCCAACAGCGGCGGCCCTTTCGACCCGCCCGTCTACGGATATCCAACCGTCGATTTCTCAAACTATGGCAACGAATACAACGATGCCTTGCTCGGGCTGGTGGGCATCGTCACTGAAGGCGATGCGATTTACAACTACGACAAGCAGGGGAATCCTCTGGCGCTGGGTGCGCCGGTGAAACGGGACTACGGGTGGAAGGAAAGCGAGTTCTACCTCCAGGATTCGTGGCAGGCTGTAAAGAACCTGACCATCACGTATGGCCTGCGCTACGCGTATCTGCAAGCGCCCGCGGAAAAGACCGGAACCCAAGTGGGCGCCTGCAAGATTGCTGGTTCGGCCTGTACCCCCTTTTCGCTCACCAGTTATTACCAGGGAAGCGCTCAGCAGGGAGCTACCGGCGGCGCAGCGTCCAACGTGGGCGAACTGGCATTCAATCTCAACGGCCGTTACAACCATCAGCCTGACTTCTGGAGCCCCGATACCCTCGATCTCGGCCCGCGGCTCGCCATTGCCTATTCCCCTACCCCTGACTCGGGATTTCTTCGCACCCTATTCGGCGTCGGCAAGTCCAGCATCCGCGCCGGCTATTCGCTGGTCTTCGATCACTTTGGCGCCGCGACCGTGAACACCTTTGATAACAACGGCTCCTATGGGCTTTCGTCGGACCTGTCCAACCCTCCCGGCTCGGAATATATCGGCACGGCACCGCGCTTTACGAACCTGACGACAATCCCGACCGGCCTGTTGCCGGCTGCGCCCCAAGGGGGCTTTCCCGCCGTTCCGTCTCCCAACCAATTCGCGATTAGCTGGGGACTGGACTCCGCCATTAAGACGCCTTACTCGCATCTGATCGACTTTTCGTTTGCGCGCGAGTTGAACAACGGTTCCTCGCTCGAAGTCTCGTATGTCGGCCGCCTCGCTCACCGGCTCCTGGCCCAGGAAGATGTGGCCATGCCGCTCAACCTGGCCGCGGCCGGTGCTACCTATTTCCAGGCCGCCCGCCAGCTTGCCATCCTCTCCCGCGCTGGAGCTTCGGTCGGCTCCGTTGGTGAAATTCCTTACTTCGAAAGTGTCTTCGGCGCCCTCGACAACGTGGACCTGGGATATGGCGCCGGACCCGTCTCTGCCACGCAGAATGTTTACCAGCTCTTCCAGCAAAACCTATATAACGAAACCTACGCTCTCTACGAACTCGATGTGCCCGACTCGCTGAGCGGTGCCGGTGTCAATCCCAACCAGACCTACCCCTCCTATCGCTACTACCATGATCAGTACTCCGCGCTGTATTCGTGGAGGTCGATTGGATATTCCAACTACAACGCCCTGGAAGTGGTCTACCGTCAGCGTCTCGGCCTGGGCATGCAGGCCGACGTCAACTACACCTACTCCAAGTCGATGGACATCACCTCGCAGTCGGAGCGGCTCAATACCTCCGGCGCCACCAACTACGCGCAGATCCTCAACAGCTGGATGCCCAACCAGCTCTACGGCGTCTCCGATTTTGACGCCACCCACCAAATCAACTCCAACTACATCTGGACTCTGCCCGTGGGCCGCGGAAAGAGATTCCTTGCCTCGGCAAACCGGTTGCAAGACGAGCTATTGGGCGGCTGGCAGCTGACTGGAATTGTCCGCTGGACCAGCGGCTTCCCTTTCCTGGTGGACAATGGCGCCTACTACCCCACCAATTGGGATATTGAAGGCTGGGCCAGCAAGGTTGCCCCCATCCCCGCCCGCGCCGCCGCCCGCGGTTCGCTCACGCAGCGGTTCGCCGATCCAGCCACAGTATTCAACTCCTTCGGCCACGCATTGCCAGGGGACTCCGGCACGCGCAATCCCCTTCGCGGAGATGGCTACTTCTCCTGGGACAGCGGTCTCGACAAGGAGTTCCAACTGACCGAAAGAGCGAAGCTGCAGTTTCGTTGGGAGATGTTCAACATCACCAATAGTGTTCGCTTTGACTCCCACTCGATCAGCGCCACGCTCGACAATCCGCAGAACTTCGGCCAGGCCACTGTCCTGCTGACTAACAAGCGACTGGCGCAGTTCTCGGCACGCATTGAGTTCTAGGGAGGGCCTAGAGACCTCGTCGTCTGAGGTCTTTTTTCAGGGTCGTGAATGCTCCAGCTCTCTCAGTTAGAAACCCGAAGGGAATTTGACGCGGATCGTAATTGAGACGGAGTGGGTGTTTTCAGGCCCGCCCTACGCGCTGGCGGGGTGTGCGGTGGGGACCGTTCCCCGGATTTCATCGGGGCTATTCCCGGGGTCTCCCTAAAGGGAGGCCATCTTCCCCTGCGGCGGCTTGCGCCGATGGAGGCTTGTGCTTTCCCAACCATGCGCGAAAGGAAAGCGCGTGGATGACTCCGTGGCCCAAACCATTCAATGGGTGGGAATTACCGTTTGGGCGGGGATTTCGCCATTCGCTGCGTGGGAGTTGGGTTGACGGGGGGTGCCTATTACCCTAGGGATGGTCTTTTAGGTACCGATGGGTGATCGGGCTGAAAGGCTGGGCCGGGCGATGCGAGCCGGCAAATCCAAAGCATTTGAGGAGACCGCAACACATGGCCAAAGCGATCAAGTATGTCGAGAAAGCAGCCGTCTACGCAGCCAAAGGCGCGTGGGTGGTGTATGAGCGGCTCAACCGCATCAGCCCGAACCCATCGTTTACGCCGAAGTGGAGCGACAAACCGCTGCAGAAGAGCTGGCAGAAAGAAAAGCCGCCTCTCGGCTGGCCACGCACGACAGACTCGCTTTGCCCGAAGTGCGTGCCTGAGATCCGCAAGCAGATTCTGGACGGCAAGCTGCCGCACGAAGTGCTGCTGAACGAAAAAGTGGGCGAGATCAAGGCGCAGATTATTGAGCGCGACGGCAAGATTTTGATGGTGAAGGATTGCCCCAAGCACGGGCACTTTGAAGACGTGATGTCGATCGACACGGCGTTTTTCAAGCACCTGGAAGAGAGCTTCCCTGGGCGCGACATGCGCGCGCACAACGATGAGAAGCTGCACAACCACGGGACATCGACAGTGACCCATGGGCGCGGCTCGGTCCTGACGATCGATTTGACCAACCGCTGCAACATGATGTGCGATCCGTGCTTCATGGATGCGAACCAGGTTGGTTTTGTACACGAGCTGACGTGGGACGAGATCAAGACCATGCTCGACAACGCCATCACGATCAAGCCGAAGCGGCAGATGAGCGTGCAGTTCAGTGGCGGCGAGCCGACGCTTTCGCCGTACTTCCTTGATGCTGTGGCATATTCGCGCAAGGTTGGGTACAACAGCGTGCAGGCAGCCTCAAACGGAATTGAGTTTGCGAAGAGCAAGGAGCTTTGCCGCGCGGCTGCGGAAGCGGGTCTGCGGTATGTGTATCTTCAGTTCGATGGAATCGGCAATGCGGCCAACTCGCACCGCAAGGTTGGCAATCTCTTTGACGTGAAGTTGCAGGCGATTAACAACCTGCACGAAGCCGGCGTGGACATTGTGCCGGTGACGACGATCATCAACGGGATTAACAACGAGCAGGTTGGGCACATTATCCAGTTCGCACTCGACAATCCGAAGAAGATCAGCTTCCTGAGCTTCCAGCCGGTGAGCTTTACGGGCCGCGACGAAGACATTACCGACGAGCGCAGGCAGGCGCAGCGCTACACGCTCAGCCACATGGCGCACGACATCAAGAAGCAGGTGGGGATTGGCGAGCCGGCGCGGGACTGGTTCCCGATCAGCTTTATGAGCACCTTCTCAGACTGGGCCGACTTGATTCACGGGCCGGGCGCGGAGTGGGGCCAGCTGAGCTGCGGATGCCATCCGAATTGCGGCATTGGCATGGCGCTGATGATCGACAAGGAAACGAAGGAATCAGCACCGGTGACGGCGTTCCTGGATATGGGCAGGGTGGCGAAGGATTTGGCGAAGGTGAACGATGCGGCGCGCGGCAAGTTTCTGTCGACGCTGGGCCTGGGCCTGTCGCTGATGCGCAACTACGATCCGTTCCAGTCGCCTACGCACTTCAAGATCACCGACATGATGAAGAAGATGGACAAGACCTTTAACGCGACCGGCAAGGATTACGGCAGCGTGAAGGGCGACCGCACCATGGACGACATCAAGAAGCGGCGCGCGGATCGCTGGAACTTCCTTTTCATCGCCGGCATGTGGTTCCAAGACTTGTTCAACTACGACTTCCGGCGCACGGAGCAATGCATTATTCCGTATGCGACGCAGGAAGGCGAGATCAGCTTCTGCGCGTACAACACGGGCGTGGGCTGGCGCAACATTATCGAGAAGATGCACATGACGGCCACGCTTACGAAGTGGTACGAGGAGCATGGGCGGCATGAGATTTTCGCAGGCGGCAAGAAGGTGAACATGTCGCATGTTGGCCACGAGCTGAACCTGAATATGGAGCATGTGAACGCGGAAGCCAATCACACGCTGGACGAGCTTGGTATTGCCAAGAACGCCCGCGAAGAGAAGCTTCGCGCGCGCGCCGTAACAACCGCCGACAAGATCAAGTCGGACGCGGAAAACGCAAAGATGGCCAAGCTGTATCGCGAGCACGTGCTGGGCGAGAAGCCGATCGAAGGGCTGGTCCGGTTGGATTCAATTGCGCCTGCAAAGCCGGTGGAGACACGGGAGCCCGTAGCCGGCGACTAGCATTGCATGCAGCAGACGCGCCTTCGGCGCAAAAGCATAAAGGCCGTTCCCGATGGGAACGGCCTTTGCTTTTGCTGGGCCATCCTTTGATGGCGGGTGATCATCGAATCACCTTGGGGTTACGAAATGAAAAGCGTCTTGTTGCGACGGATTCGAACGTTGCCATTGATTCCTCTGTTTTTGTTCGCGTGGGCCTTGAGCACGGATGCGGAATCGGTTCCGGTGCGTCATCTTCAAGGAACGATCCACGGCTTTCTCGTGATGCGATCGGACGACGGGCACGTGCTTGCATCCGGGGACATCATCCAGGTGTCGCACGGGGGCCAGGTCAATTCGGAGACGATCTTCCATTTCAAGGATGGGTCGATTGACGACGAGACGACGGTTTACTCGCAACGCCACAACTTCGAGCTAGTCACGGATCACCACGTCCAGAAGGGACCGGCGTTCCCTCACCCGATGGACATGCTCGTGGACGCGCGCAGCGGGCAGGTCACGGTCCACTCCACCGACAAGGATGGCAAGGACGAAGTGAAGAGCGAGCACATGAAACTGCCGCCGGACCTGGCGAATGGGATTGTTCCGCTCATTATTGAAAACATCAAGGCAGGCGGAGCCACGGCGACAACTGTATCGATGGTGGTGGCTACACCCAAGCCGCGCATTGTGAAGCTGGCTATCTCATCGATGGGCGAAGATACCTTCAATGTGGAAGGCGCTCCAGGCAAGGCGTTCCACTACGAGATCAAGATCGATCTGGGCGGCGTGGCAGGAATCGTCGCACCAATGATCGGCAAGCAGCCACCGAACATTCAGGTCTGGACTGTTGGCGGGTCTGCTCCAACGTTTGTGAGGGAGCAAGGACCTATTTACGCAGAAGGCCCGGTGATGACGATCGAATTAGCCAGTCCGACATGGACGAGCGCAGCAACTCACACAGGCCAGTAAGATATGGATTCGCCTCCGATTTCTCCGCAAGCAGTCCGTTCATTTCATTTGTTCACGAGATCGAGGCAACTTCTCATCCTGTACAATGCTCCAAGTCATCAAGGAGAGTTTTATGGCCAGCGGTAAAGTCTTGGCGTTCTCAGCGCTCGCAGTTGCCCTGCTCAGCAGTCTCGCTGTTTCACCGGCTCAAGTTACAGTCGAAGTGGGTGGCCCGGCTCCAATCTGTCCTTACGGATACTTTGACTATGAGCCGTATGATTGCGCTCCCTACGGTTACTACGGCCCGGATTGGTTTATCGGGGGATTGTTTATCGGCGCGGGGCCATGGTTCCACGGGGCTCATGGTTTTTATGGACACGTTGATAACCGTTTCGATCCTCGCCATGGATATCATGGGCCGATGCCTGAACGTGGGGCAGAGCGGTTCAATCACTTCCAGGGCAACGAAGCGCGCGATGGGCGCGGCAACGTGGGCAATGCTCCGCACGATGCGGGCCGCGAACGCGCGCTGCCCGGATACCGTGGCGGTGGTGGTCACGGCGGCGCGCCTCACCGTCACTAGGGACTCGCATAATCTGAACGAAATGCACATTCCGGAATCCGTGCGGCTTCGGTAAACGCGCCGCACGGGTCAGGATTCAGACATGCGTGTGTACGCATGCCCAATAGACATTTAAATACGGAATAGTTAGAGACCGAACTTCCCCTCCCTAAGCGAAAAACTCAATCTCAGTTTGGGCTCAGCGATTAATGTGGCGGCGCGAAAGCCTGCCGCAAGCAACCGCAACCTCGTAAAGAAGGCCGGCATCCTGAACACTCGATACAGCCAGGCGCATTCATTATCTGGGCTATTGTCCCTAAAAAATATTTGGAAGGCGTGAAGAGATGAAACGTATCGCGCTGCTTGCGGGAATAGCTTTCACTTTATCGACGCCGAATTGGCTTACGGCCCAGGATCAACCATCGGCGCCGGCTCCGACAATGCAAACCGGACCGGCAAACCTGAACCATGCGGAAGTGGGCGTATTTGCCGACTATCTTCGTTTCTCCCCGGCGACTCCGCAGATTAATTTTGTGGGAGCAGGCGGGCGCGTTGGCTTCAATGTACGCCCGAATTTTGGACTTGAAGCCGAGATGAGTTATGACTTCTCGCGCGACTACACCACGACTTACAATACCGGTGGGACGTCGACGTTTGTGACGACTGGCGTGCGTCCGTTGACGGGGTTGTTTGGCCCCAAGCTGCAATTCGGCACCACGGCTCCATTCCGCGTCTTCGTTACCGGCAAGGTCGGCTTCGTTGACTTCAGCACCAACTATTCCGGCACGTTTACCGGTGCAGTGAATGGCGTGGGAGGAGCGGGCACGCACGTCGCATTTTATCCGGGCGGCGGGTTCGAATCGTTCCTCGGACCTTTCGGGTTGCGTTTTGAAGCGGGTGACGAAATATACCTCAACAGTGGAACTTACAATAACCTTCGTGTTACTGCGGGACCTGTTTTCCGGTTCTAGTATGGCGAGTAGGCGACAGTCTCGCCGTATGATCAGACCCGACAACAAGGACGGAGAAACATGAGCACAATGAAGGTAATTCCGGCACTCATTTTGGGCACGATGCTGGCTTGCGGACTTCAGCTGGGTTGGAGCCAGGACGCAAGCGCCACGAAAAACACGCAGAAAGCTGGCGACTCGGCAAGGAATGCCGCAAGGAAAGGGACGGCACCGAAACCGGTTAACGCTGTGAAGGTTGCCCCGAGGAGCAAAACCGGAAGCATCAGTACGACCCACAAAGGTGCGCAAGGCACGCGGTCTGGTTCCACAACGCAGCCTCAGTAACTTTCCCCTTTCATTGAAAAAAGAATGCGGCGGACCAAACCCTGGTCCGCCGCTCTCGTTTCGCGAGCCGCACAAGTAGCTGCATGCTCTGTTCTTCACGAACAACCGTGCGAGTTGCCACGCGACGGCGGTATGATGGTGTGCGAGAATCACTGTCACGTCGGAGATACAATGAGCGATTCACCTTCACTCTCTTCTGGCAGCCAAAATCGACGCCAGTTTCTGAAATCCACTGGCGCGCTCACTGCCGCATTGCTTACACCGGCGGGCGTCGTCGCAGATGTGACCCGTAAATTGCCTCCGCTGCCGGCGAATCCAGTTACGGCTTCGGGCATGCCAACGCGGAACCTGGGCAAGACCGGCTACAAAGTCGGCATTTTCTCGCTCGGCGGGCAGGCTTCGCTGGAGCGGCCTCATAACTTCGACGTGGCCGTCCCGATTATTGATCGTGCGCTCGACTTAGGCGTGAATTACATCGACACATCGTCGATTTATGGCGGCCCGGATCGCTGGAGCGAGCAGTATGTGGGCAAGGTGATGGCGCGGCGGCGCAACGAAGCGTTTCTCGCGACGAAGGAACGGACGCGCGATGGGTCGATGCGGATGATTGAGAAGTCGCTGCAACTTCTGCAAACCGATCACGTAGACCTGTGGCAGTTGCACGATGTGGGCATTGCGAAGAATATCGATGAGATCTTCGGCAAGGGCGGAGCCTTTGAAGCACTGCTGGAGATGAAGGAGCAGAAGGTGGTTCGGCACCTGGGCATCACGGGACATTACCGGCCGGACGTGCTCGTCGAATGCATTCATCGTTATCCGTTCGATACGATTTTAATGGCCATGAACGCTGCCGATCCGCATCACTACAGTTTTAACGAGGAGTTGCTGCCGCTGGCTGTGGAGCGCCAGATGGGGATTATCGGCATGAAGGTGCCGGGGCGCGGGCGGCTTCTTTCGACGTGGACACCGCCTTCAATCGAAGCGCAGAAGCACTCGTGGGAAGGCATGGCAATTCAGACGGACAAGCCCGGGACGCTGACGATGCGCGAAGCGATGTATTACACGCTTTCGCGGCCCGTGAGCACGGTGATTATTGGCTGCGATACAGTTGCCCAACTAGAAGAGAACGTGCAATTGGCGCGGGACTTCACGCCGCTCAACGATAAGCAGACAACCGAACTTGTGGCGCGTGCCGAGGCGTGCGCCAAGCCGTCGTTGTTCTTCCGATTTTATGATAGGCCGAACGACTAGAGAGATGGCGGGATTAGTTAGGTTATCGGAGTTAGTGGGGTTAGCACATTGGCGAGCCGGCGTCCGGCGTCCGCTGCGCGGACATGGCGAGTTCGCAGGTTGGCTGGTACATCGGCAGCAAGCCCAAGTTTCAATTCAAAGGCGATCAGGCCGTTTCTAGCTTCTGATAGAGGCGGTAGCGCTCGTCTTGAATCGCCGTGAAGGGCCGCATCGTTACCGCTCCGGTTGCTGTTCTCCAGTCGCTTGAGCCATGTGCGGTTTGGGCTACGCTCGATAGGTCGCTGCGAGATACGCTCGGCGGGATGTCTCCTACTGCGAATAGAGCAAGTGGCCCGTGCACGGCGGCCATGAGCGCAGGATGCTGCGGATCAACTGGCTCGAGGGTGGTGCGCATGTCGAACTCGATCTCGATGCGGTCGTTGTTTTTCCAGGTCCGCGCGATCGATGCGAATTTGCCGGGCTCGATGGCAATCGATTCCTGTTTTCCATTTACGGTGACGCGCGTTTTCGGGCCGGCCCATGAAGGAATACGCAGATAGATGGGAAAGCTGCTTGCTTTTTCCGCAGTAACAACGATCTGTGTCGAGGGCACATGCGGATAGATCGTCATTTGAGTCAAAGTGACGCGATCGTGGCCGTGGGTCCAAGTGACTTTGGAAGGCACGTAGAGATTCACATAGATTCCGCGATCGTCGTGGAAGTAGGCGCTGATTCCATAGTCAGCGGTAATCTGCGAGAAGGTTCCCGTACAGCAATGCCACTTATAGGGGTGATAGAACTTGGAACCGTCCTGATTGTAGTCGGAGTAATAGAAGCCGTGACCATCTTTCTTGATTGGTTTCACGCCGAGGATGCAGTTATAGAGAACGCGCTCCATGCTATCGCCGTAGCGGCTGTCGCGGGTGGCACGCAACAGATAGCGCGTAATTTTGAAATGCGCGTAAGACCCGCAGGGCGTCTCAAAGCTGGAGTGGGTTTTGGTCAGGCTCTCGCCGATTTCGCCAATTCCCGGCTCGCGAAAATCTTCATCGGGGCCCCATCCACCGGTGGCGAAACTCTGCGTGGTGCGCACGAAGTCGAATCCATTCTTCGCTGCGCGCAGGTGTTTCTCGCTGCCTAAGACAAGGTAGGCTTGCATGGCGCTGCTCATCGCGTTGACGTGGCTGTAGGCGTGTTTTCCGGGAAGGACATTCTCGCCGGCAGCGAGTGGGTTCCAATACCAGTCGTCGGCAAGGAAGCGAATTGCCAGGTCGCGATATCGATCTCCGGCGCCACGCTTCCAGGCCAGAAAGAAGTTTTCCGGCAAGGTGTAGGGCTCATCCCAGCAGAAGGATTCGTCTTTATGTGGACGCGCATATTGTTCGGCACGCGAGATGCCGCCGGAGGGTAAGCGTGTCGACACGGAGTCGAGAGTCTTATCGAGAGCGGCGAGGGCGCCGGGCGCGCCGGCAAACTGATGTGCGTCGAGCAGGCCGATGGAGATTTTGTCGTAGGTGTAAGCGGGAAAGCGATGGTCATCCCAGAAGTGGGAAGAGATGGCGGGGGCGAAGTTACGAACGATGCGATGGACTTTTTCCTGTGTCGACTTATCGCCGGTGGCAGCGTAATCGCGCGCGAGTGCGGAGAGGTATTGACCGAAGCTGTGGCAGGGAGCGAAGCCGTTATCGCCGGGCTTGTCGAGATCGCCCAGCGGCGCCCAGCTGTACCAACCGCCCATATCCTCTCCCGGAGCCGGGAGGCCGGCGCGCTGGCGAAAAGGCTTGAGCAGGCTGTCTTCATCGAGATCGCGATAGAAAGCGTGGTTAGTTTCGAACTGCTCTTGGAGCGGTCCTTCGAGCAGTTCGACGTCGCCGTAGCCGAACTGATTCAGCGAGGGGGCGGCGTCGCCGTGCGCGCTGGGATCAGAGAAAGCGGAACTGGACGCGGTGAGAGACGCAGCGGCAAGAGCCGTGGCGGATTGGAGAAAAGCTCTACGGGAGTGAGACATGCGTATCCACCTTTGCAGCGTTCGCGCGCAGCAGTGCCTACGGAGCGCCGGCAAGGCCGCGCACCCCGCGCTGACATTCAAACACAATTGAGCAAGGTGAAGAAAGCGGGGCGAGGAAAGCGATCTTCACTACCAGTAGGCGAGCGTCAAATTGTCGACGTAGGTGGTGTTCGGATCCTGGAACTTATCTCCATCCATCTGATAGTTAACGGTAACGCCATACCAACTTGTGGGCACCCTGGTGGGGTTATACGTGACGTTGATTTCTTTTGTGACGCCATTCAAGGTGATGGACTTATAGAGTAACTTGTTGCCGGATTCGCGCTGAAACTCGAGGGCGAAGTGATTCCATCCGGTGTTGAATTCACAAGACACGCCGGTTTTGACCCAGCCTTTTCCGCCTTTATCGAGAGCGTCCCATTGGCCATCGCCGCCCTGATCGCACTGTGTTCCCCAGAACATGCTAACGCCGTTGAGATACATGGCGACGTCGAGTTCCAGGGCATGCGTGTAGGCGGTATTTGTGAGGTAGAAATCGCCTTCGTAGGTGAAGTGGTGCAGTCCTGGAATGAGGGTGTGGCTTTTGTCGGGCAGTCCTTGCGTGGACATTTGGCCCAGGACCGGATTTTCCCACAGAACGACGGCGAATGGGACGGAGCCATTGGTGCTGAACTGGGCTGCATTTTGACTTAGGGAGGGCGATGTTATCCCCTGAGTCATGGACCAGGAAATTCCCGAACAGGGCGAGCAGTCCTGATAGTCGGGCGGCTGTTGGCCCCAACCTACCCAGCCGGGACTTGCCTGGAGCGAAGAAAGCACAGACGGCGCGCCCTCAACGCTCACCGTGATGGGCTTCGAAAGCGAGCCTCCGCACTTATCGAGTTCTTTCACGATTGTTTTTTGGATTCCGGATCCGAGGGCGACCTGAGCATTGAGGCTTGGGCCTGGCTGTGAAGCGGCGAGTTCTCCGTCGACGTAGACTTCAATGGACGCAACACCCGCGGCGCAAGACGGCACACTTGCCGCGGCGATGTAAGTGGCCGGCGAGGTGACGACCGAGTTGTTCGCGGGAGAGACGACGGAGATGGACGGGGATGCTACCGTGGCGGTCACCGTGAGGGTCTGCTTGTCTTCAGTGGAGTTACCGCAGTGGTCCCACTCTTCGGTGACTACAGAATGCTTTCCCGGCTTCATCTTGAGCTTCGTATCAAGCGCAGCCTTGTCTATTTTGTAGGCAAGTTTGCCATCGACATAAATGGCCATGGACGCGACACCCCTGGAACAGCCGCTGGAGGATGCCTTGGCCTGGAAGAGTACGGGGGAAGGCAGGTGCGCTCCGTTGGAAGGGCTGCTGACGGTAACGCTGGCCCAAAGGGACGTTGCGAAGATCAGGGAAGTGGAGCTAAGAAGACACAATTTCCTCATCGGGCAGCCTCGATTGAGCGATTACTTCTGGGCTAGGAACAGTGATGGAACGCAGGAGCGGGGAAAGAAGAATTTAAGGTTTAACAAGGTTTTCATGCGGGCTTGAAACTGTCAATCAATGGAGGAGTTACGACGGGAAGTTACCATGAATGGCTTTGATCTAAAGCGAAGCAGTCAAAGACCTATCTGGCTAAAATTTACGGGTAACTTGTCGTAGTCGACGGTGCCGAGGCCGCGGGCAGCAGCCATGGCGAGATAGGGCAGATGCTCGGGGTCGAGATTCCACCAGGCTTTGGCGACGTAGGCATCGAGGGCGACCGGATCGGTTCCGGCAACCATTGTCTTTTTGATGGCCACGTCTTCGAGGTTGCCACCGGTGGGGCCGTTGCGGAGCAGGATGCGGTAGCCGTCGAGGAGGGTGACGGTGGGCAGCATGAAACTGGCAAGGTCGGCGAGCGACTGGTGAATCTGCTGGTGGAGACGGTTGCGTTGGCCGCCAAGGATGCCGTACCAGTTCTTCATGCCGAGGGTGACGCCGACCAGGCCGTGATGCTTGGCGATGGGCAGGTTGATAATCTTATCCGCTTCAAGGAAGGGAATGAAGACGGGCCAGCTTTTGAGGACGACACCATTGAGATCGACTTCGCGATAAAGCTCGGGATCGGGAAGAAGGACCTCGGCGCCTTCGGCGTGAGCCGCGGCCTGAATGCCCGAGCGCTGGAAGCAGCGGCGCGGTTCGTTGCAACTAACATCGGTGACGATGACACGCCTGGCTCCGGCCTGCACGCATTGGCGCACGACCTCGGCGACGACTTCAGGGTTTGTATTCGCGGCCTGCTCGGGCGTGCGGTCCCAGGCGATGTTCGGTTTGATGACAACGACATCTTGCCGCGAGATAAAGCGCTGGATGCCGCCGAGATCGGCAAGGGCGCGCTGGACGAGGGCGCGCGGTTCCCCGCCCTGCACGACCGTGAGGTGCGGGAACCGGGTATCTGCGGATGTTCGATGATCGCGGCGCGCTTGCTGGGCAGTGGGGGAGGCGGGGCGGGAGCTATGCTCGTTGAGCCAGACAGCCGCTGCACCCGCACCCGCGGCGACAGCGCCCACGCGGAGCAGTTGCAGCATGGCTTCGCGGCGTGTGAGCGCCGAGGGTGCGGCGAGCGACTGATTGCTTTCCCCGTGCATTGTTGCTCCCAAATCAGATTTCAACAAGGTTGATGTGGTCGGGATTGTCGAAGCCCAACTTATGCGCCGGGTCGGCGGCGGTGGCGATGTAGCGCGGCGGACGACCCGCAGCTTCGAGCGTGGGAATGCCGACCTCGGCGCGCTTGCGTTCGATCATCTTCCAGGCGGTGGAATCGAGCGCGACGCGATCTTCACCGATGATGAGCGCGTTGGGCTGCCAGAGGCGTTCGGGCCGGAAGCCGGGGCCGCCGTCGTAGACAGAAGTCATGGCGTCACCGATGGTGAAGCGCACTTTTTCGCGGATGACCGGGATGCAGTTGAGATCGGCCACGCTGGGATTGCAGCCGCCGGCATGGAGCTCGTTGGGACGCTGAACTACGCCGTACATATTCTTCATGGAGAAGGTAACGCCGGCGCCGCTGTGGTCTTTGAGAATGGGCAGGCCGATCACCATGTCGCATTGGCGGGTGAGGATTTTGGAGAGCTTGACGTTGACGGCGGAACCGAATGCTACGGGCTCGTCTTCAAAGCCTGAGACGTCGGAACCGAAGATGCGAACGCGGCTGGAATCGGTATTGATGGTGAAGCCGCAAGCCTCGAGATCGCGCGCGTTGCGGTCCCAGATGATGATGTTTCCGGGCTTGACGCCTGCCCACTGCAATCGTTCGGCAATGGCGTAGGCCAGCACGGAGTGAGAGGCGATACCTCTGCCGCCGAGGCCGTTGGTCTTGATGCCAATGACCTTGTCCGATGCGCCTGCGGGAAGAATCTGCTTCCAAGCTTCGACGGCTTTGTCGTGCCCGGTGTAGGCGGAGATGGCGCGGTCGAGAAGAGCCAAAACCCGGGTCTCGTCGAGTTGCCCGCCTGAGCTGTGAAGCGAGGCATCGCGGGCGACGACGACTCTCGATTTTCCTGGTTCCAGGTGGCGAGTGAGTTGATCTTTGTGGCCGGCGCCGGTGGGCACGTCGGCAAAGGCGAGCTTCTCTGCCGCGCCGGACGAACCGAGCAGCACGGCGCCTGTCAGCGCAGTCTTTAGAAAATCGCGGCGGTCTTTCATGGCAATTCTCGCTTTCTGTTTCGGCCTTCACGCGGATCGAAGGACAATGTCGACGGACACGAGGCCCGTCCAAACGGGTTAGAGTTTCGCTTCCACTCCATGCGCCAGGGCAAGCAAAGCCTGGGCAGCGCCGGGGGTGGACTCATAAGCGACGATGCGGACCAGGTACGGGCCCTTGCGGAAGACAATGCTCTGGGCATAGGCAAGACCGGCATCCCCTAGCTTGACGGTATTGGCGTCACTGTTCTGGCCGGTGTCCATGATCTTGCGCGCGCCTTTGGCATCGCCCATGGTGTAAACGTCCAAGGTCGCTTCCAACTGGCCCTGGTATTTGTAATCGGATGTGGAAGTGGTGACGACGCCGGCGGAGACGTATTGCTCAGCATCGCCATCGATGTATTCGTAAAGATCTTTGGCGGCAAAAGTGCGGGTGTCGCCGGCTTTTTGCCAGCCGGAGACAGCGCCCGAGGCTGGGAAGGGGTCCGATTTTACTTTCTTTGCCTGCGCAGGCGATGGCGTTGAGGGTTCAGGCTGGACTGGCTTTGTGGCTTCAATGGCCGGCGCCGCTACGGCTGCCCTGGTGAGCAATATCTGGCTTGAGGGCGAGCGGCTTTCGCCAATGCTGGTGACGTAGACAGCGGGGTGTTCCTGAAGCGGGCAGGCGTACTCGCAGGCGCCGCAGCCGACGCAGCGGCTGGGATCGACGCGTGGCTGCTTGAGGGTCTTTGTATTGCCCGAGGAGTCGATGACCTGCGCTTCCTGAACGTAGATGGCTTTGGGCGATACCGGACACCACTCTTCGCAGACAATGCAATCTGTTGCGAGAGCCCAGGGCAGGCAGCGGCCGCGATCGTAGAAGGCGGTGCCGAGGCGAATGGGCTGGCTTGCATCGGCGGACTTCTGCTCGGTAGAGCCGGCGCCCACCACCCATCCTTTTTCGCTGGGCGTAATGTGCCAGATGGCGCCGGTGGGGCAAACTTCAGAGCAGAGCACGCAACTGGGTTCGCAGTAGCCGATGCGCGGGACGAGCGTCGGTGTCCACAAGCCGGCCAGACCGGCCTGCTCGAGGGTGGGGTGCAAGGCGTTGTTGGGGCAGACTTTCATGCATTCGCCGCAACGGATGCAGCGGGAGAGGAATTCCGACTCCTCCAGGGAGCCGGGGGGACGAATGAGGCGTTCGTGACGGCTTTTGCCGAGGCCGGTATTGGCGCGCATCAGGGGGACAATGGCCGCGCCCGCAGCAAGGCCTGTGACAGTGCGGCGGCGGCCAAGGTCGGGCCCGGCGACTTCGTTCTCTTTCCGGAAGAAGCGGAATTGCAGACTTCCGTGGGGGCAGGAGCCGACGCAATTCATGCACATGAGGCACTCGGACTTGCGCCAGGGGACGCCGCCAATGGGATCGTCTCCTCCCTGGCAGTGCAACAGGCATCGGTTGCATTTGTCGCAGGCGGCAGGATCTTTGTGCAGCCCGAGCACGGACCAGCGAGAGGCGAGACCGAGAAGTGCGCCGAGTGGGCATATGGCACGACACCACAAACGTGTGATGCGCAGGCTCACGGCGAGAATAGCAAGGAAGAGGACGCCGAGGACAAGGCCCTGCATAAAGTGAGCCTGGCGAAAGTCGAGGACGGTGAAATCGAGAACGGCGTGGAGGATTTCGCCAGCGCCTTTGATCCAGGCGACGTGGCTTTGCTCGAGGGGAAGAAGAACGGCACGAACGGCGGCGTTGAATGCGGGGAGCAGCGAGAGGCCGAACGAACGGACGAGAAGACTGAAGGGATCGAGCCAACCGAGCGCGGCCGAGCCGAAGCAGGCAGCAACGAGGCCAGCGAGGAGTACAACGTACTTGCCGGTTTGCCAGCGTTTGTAGCGATTGGAGTCGATGCGCTGCTTGCCACGCTTGGATTCCGAAGGCATGTTGCCGACGAAATGCTGCAGCGTCCCCATGGGGCAGATCCATCCGCAGAAAAAGCGGCCAAGAAAGAACGTGGGAATGAGAATGACGAGCGAGAGGAAGAGGCCGCGATAGAGGGCATGGCCAGCGAGGGCGTTGATGAGGGCAACGAGCGGATCGAGTTGGAAGAACAACCGCACCGGGGCGTGAAGATGGATGTCGCCTGTCGCGCCAGGTATGAAGCGCAGCGAAGTGAGGATCAGTAGCGCAAGGAAAAGGAGCAGAAAAAAGATCTGCGAGATCCGGCGCAACAGCAGCAACCTCGATTGAGGCACGAAATCCCTCCACACACACGCGGTGCGGACAACTTGTTCGTGCTTTGCATCGTTGACCCACGAGGCCGCCCGCGACAGTGATAGGCATCACGCGCTTGGAAACCACTGAGATCACAGGGCATCCGGTGCGCAGCCGTTCTGCAAGCATCACGACTTATTCCTGTCCCGCTCGCTATTCGTTGCAGCGGGCGCGGAATCAATCACGCACCTGACCATGCAACAATTCTTCGGCACAGCATTTTGGATTGGCTTCACGATCACCTATATTGCGGGCGAGGCGTATATTCGGTCGCATCCTGTTGGATCGCTTCAGTAGTTGTCCCTGTGCGTGGTTTCACAGTAGAGCATGATGGTCGATCGGCGAAGGAACTTCAAAAGGACGAGGAGGCGGTTGAGCCGAGCGTAACCGCGCTGGAATTTAAACGTCAAATTTGCGGTTGCGTTTATTTCGCCGCATCGCCGAAAGTCGAAACTGATGAGTCGTGGCATTCTCTGGTGTGCTCTCGCGCTTTTCATTCCTCAACCTCTGGCTGGGTGGTGCTCGGAGAAGGAATACGTCGCGAGTCATGTTGAAGACCATACACATCAGGGCGCATTGCACACGTACTACATCGAATTGAACACCCTGCCCGCCTGTCTGCTCGGAAGCTGCCCGAATCGATTAACCGACAGGGACGTTAAGTTGGTGGCAAATGGGCATGACTTCCCGGTCAGTGTGTCGCAAACCGACCTCGCTTCCAATGGTTCAGGGACTGACATCCCAACGCATCTGCTCGTTGTGATTTCTCCCGGCTCAAAATATCCCTCGAACGGCGCTCTTGGGAGAGCGCTGGCGAAGGCGCTGGCACACGGCTGGCTTGTCAGCGTTACACGAATCGATGGAAGTTATACACCATATTCGAGTGGGGGCCCCTTTGAAAGTAACCGGCCGTCGCCTACCTCCACTCCTCTAGAGCTAGATGCTTCGCGGCGGGCTATTCACGATGCAATTGTCGATCTCGCGCAATTTGCCGGTGAGAGACGTCTTCTCATCGATGGTGGCGATAAAGCCGGTTCAAGAGGATTCCAATGGGAAAGTGATGCCCCCTCCTCGATTCGCCCGGTCTATCTCGTAGATGGAGGGGTGGTAAAACAGGTGGCTAAGGAAGAGATTGAATCGACCTACAGGAACTCGGGAATGTGGGATTTTCAAAACGTAAGGCAGCGCAATCTGAGTGACCAGCTCTCTCATGAGGTCTCGTTGAAAAAGGCTGTCAAAGACATGCTCTTGGACAGCCGGTACGACTACCAGTTTCAATGCGCAATACCAGAATCGGAAGTAAGCTCAGATGGGACTTTCTCCCTTGAAATCGACGCTCGGACGAATCCAAAGCTGCTTCCGGGTACCGTGACGGCGGAGATTTACGAAGTGTCCGTGCAGGAAGTGAACGGAAGGACGGTTCTGTCGCGGCTCAACCTCCCACAAAGAGTTCGGATCGTCGTAAATTTGCGATGAGAACCAAGGCCAATCTAGAGTCGTCGCGCCTGACGGGTAGTCGTTTCGAGCCTAGGTATGGACCGGGCACGTCGTTGATAGTTTGAAACGCGACATTCGTGACAGTGCCTTGAGTTGTGAGGAGGCACGCCTCCGTCAAAGCTCGAAGAGCTTCAGAGGCGATTGATTAGGGAAGCGATGCAGGCTGCTCCGAAGCCATTGTCGATGTTGACGACGGAGACGTTGGGGGAGCAGGTGTTCAGCATCCCGAGCAGTGCGGCGACTCCGCCGAATGAGGCGCCGTAGCCGACACTGGTGGGCACGGCAAGGACCGGGGCATTAACCAGGCCGGCGACAACCGTCGGCAGCGCGCCTTCCATGCCTGCGCACACAATGAGGACACGCGCGGATTGCAGTGAAGTTCTCTGGGCCAGCAGGCGATGGATACCGGCGACGCCCACATCGGCGATGAGTTCAACGGTGTTGCCCATGAGAGTTGCGGTCACCCTTGCTTCTTCGGCAACGGGCAAATCGCTGGTACCCGCGCAGACGACAGCGATGGTTCCCTTTCCGGGCAAAGCGGGCGATTGCGTCAGCGTGATGCAGCGCGCGGCCTCGTGATAGACGGCGCGCGGTTCCCTGCCCTCAGGCTCGAGATCGCGAACGGCGCGGAACATGTCGGCGGATGCCCGTGTTGCCAGAACATTGCCGCCGTGCTCGGCCATGCGCGCGAAGATGGCAGCGACTTGCGCCGGAGTTTTGCCGGCGGCAAAAATTACTTCAGGCATGCCGGTGCGGAGCGCACGATGGTGATCGAGCTTGGCGAAGCCCAGGTCTTCAAAAGGCAGATCGCGAAGGCGGTCGAGCGCTTCGTTCACGCTGGTTTGCTTGTCGCGTACTTCGCTGAGCAGCTTCTCAATTTGAATGCGATCCATCAGTTCCCTACCTTGGCGGATTCATTGGATGCGAAGATTCGCTGGACTTCAAGCATGACTTGCTTCAAAGGCAGGGCATGACGCTCAGCGATCTGCCGGCAATCTTCGTACTCGGGGGAGGCATTGGCAATTTTCCCGGAGTGCCAGCGGGCGATCTTCATATTCACGACGCCCCACGGAGTTTGAACCGGTTGAAATTCACGCGCCAGAGCAACCTTGTTTTCGATGCGCCAATGAACGCCGATGGTTGTGGATTCGCGAAAGATCAACTCGCGAAGAGCGGGGACGAGGTCGGGCCTGCAGAGTACCGTGAGCTGAACGCCGGTGCGGCCCTTCTTCATCTGCACGGCGACGCGATAGACATCCCAGGCTCCGGCGGCGAGCAGCAGATCGCTGACGTAGGCGAGGAGTTGCGGGCTGGAGTCATCGATAACCGATTCAAGAATGGCGATGGATTCGACCGGTTCCGCATTTTTCTCTTCAGATTCGCCGACGAGAATGCGAAGCAGATTTGGTTCGCCGGGTGTATCGCGACCGCCGGCACCGTAGCCGCTGGCTTGAATACGCACTGCCGGTAGCGGGGCGTAGGTGACATCGAGCATGCGCAGAATTGCGGCGCCGGTGGGTGTGACGCGCTCCATGGGCGGACCCGCGGCGTACACCGGCGCATCTTTCAGAAGGGCAAGCGTGGCAGGCGCGGGTACAGGCAGGGTTCCATGCTGGCAAACAACGGTGCCGCTGCCAACGTTGAGAGACGAAGCCATCCAGCGATCGACGCCGAGCGCTTCGCAGCCGGCCGCGGTGCAAACAATATCGACGATGGTATCGACGGCCCCGACCTCGTGAAAGTGCACGCTCTCAACGGGAATGGAATGGATGGCGGCTTCGGCTTCGCCAAGCAGCTGAAAGGCGCGGGTCGACCGGGCCTTGACGGAATCGGATAGCGGCGCCTTGCGAATGATTTCAAGGATTGCGGAGAGGTGCCGATGAGGGGCGTGGCTGTGGGTTGTGGGCGCAGGCTCGTGGGTGTGGGAATGATGCGCATGGGAGGGATGCTGGTGAGAATGAGCTTCGTGGGTATGCTGGACTTCGGGATGGGGTTCGGGGTTGCCGCGTTTGGAGGCATCGTGATCGGGCGTAAGGACGTCGACCTTTGTGCCGGAGAGACCGCCGCGCATCACCTTGCGCGCTTCGAGACGAGCGCCTACATTCAACGCGACCGCAGTTTGCTCGAGAAGATCGAAGGGCACTCCCGCGTCGACGAGGGCGCCGAGCAACATATCTCCGCTTATGCCGGAAAAGCACTCCAGATAGCCAATTCGCATCGACTGTGATTCTAAATTGCCGGCTAGGCACCGCGCCGCGCGAGGATGTCGGCGGGCAAAATCACGTTCATGGAGCCGGAGCGGAAGCCGGTGCAATCGAGTGTGACAAATTGGTATCCAGCCTGTTTCAGGGCTGAAGTAATGGCGTCGAGCATGTCGATGGACAGAGCGCGCGGTAATTCGGACCTGGAGATTTCGACACGCGCCAGATCGCCATGATGGCGGACGCGAAACTCGCGAAAGCCTAACTGCCGAAGGCACTCTTCCGAGCGCTCCACTTGCTCCAGAACCTCGCGCGTGACGGTGCGGCCATACTCGACCCGCGAGGAAAGGCAGGGAGCCGCTGGACGATCCCAGAGCGGATATCCGGCAGCCTTGGCAAGGGTGCGGACATCGAGTTTGGTCAAGCCTGCGTCGGCGAGTGGAGCGAGAATGGCGTGTTGCTCGGCGGCGCGCTGGCCGGGGCGATAGTCGCGTGTGTCATCGGCGTTCATGCCATAGGCGATTTGGGCAAAGCCTAACTCCGCGCCCAACGATCCCATGACAGCGAAGAGCTCGTCTTTGCAGTGGAAGCAGCGATTGGCATCGTTGCGCTGGTATTCTGGTCGCTCAAGCTCGCTTGTGGCGACGACACGCAGGGGCATTTGCAGCGACTCAGCAAAGGCCCGGGCCTCATCGAGATCGCGGCGTGCCAGGCTGGGTGAATCGGCCAGGACGGCGAGCATTCTGGAACCCAGGACGCGAAAGGCCGTGGCCGCCAGGAAGGCCGAATCGACACCGCCAGAGTAGGCGACCATGAGACTGCCGGTCTGTGCGATTCGCGTCTCGAGTGCGGTGAGGCGCTGGGCAGTTTCAGCGGGAAGACCGGCCACATCCTCTGGTTCAGGCGCAGTGGGCAGTTGCGCTGTTCCATCGATTTGGGAAGACGCCGCCATGGGGCCGATTATATCCTTTGTCCCGATTCGAGGCGACGATGGGGCCGGATGTTGCATTCGCCGTCGAATCGGGCCAGGTGGCGCGGTCGGGAAAGGTCATTCCATTGTGTAGAAAGCAAGCATGAAGCGGTAATACGACCATAGGTCGACCTTGGACGACATTTCGTACGTGGAGTGCATGGAGAGCAGAGGAATGCCCACATCGAGAACCTCCATGTTGCGCATGGAGAGGAAGCCGCCTATGGTGCCGCCGCCGCCGACATCGACTTTGGGCGTCTGGGTTTGCCAGGCGATGTGATTGGCATCGAGCAGATGGAGGATGCGCGCGGTGAATTCGGAGTTGGGATCGAATCCGGCGCCGTATCTCTTGATTGCGACTCCGAAGCCCACGACCGCTGCATTCGAGTTCTCAGAGTTTTGCGGGAAGATGGGATTGACGCCGTCGTTGGTATCCGCGGAGAGCACCTCGGCATGCGCAAGGGCATTGCGCACGGCGAGCGCAGTAGCCGGCTTCGCCTGCGCATCGATGAGCGCGGTGAAGGCCGAATCGAGAAACTGCGAGCCGGCGCCGGTGTCGTTGGACGAACCAACTTCTTCGAAGTTTGAAATGTAGGCGAAGGCTGTTTTGCGCGGCGTTCCCTTGAGGTCGAAGAGAGAGCGCGAAGCGGAATACGCAGAGAGTTTGTCATCCTGGCCCCACGATCCAACGAGGCCACCATCGATTCCGACATCGGCGGGCTGGGTCGCCGGCACGAGTTCAAGTTCGGCTGCAACCAGATCCTCATCGTGAATTTTGAAACGCTGCCGCAGCGCGGTCATAACCTGGTCGGCGACGCTGGCATCGAGCCCTGGAATGCTGCCAACGACGGGATTCATCTCCTCGCCGGAGAAGATTTCGGTGTACGTCCGGTTGCGAAGGAGGCGATCGGAATGGGGCGCGGCGTCGGGAATAACAAAGACCGGATCGCCGGGCGCAAACCCGATGTTGACATCGATGTGCCGGCCGTCGACGGTGTCGATTCGGCCGACGAGCGCCATGGGGAGGTTGGCCCACTGATAGCGCTTGATGCCGCCATACGGAATGGTCTTAAGCAGGGCCACCGAGCCGGGCGCATTCACGACGGGGCGCGCTTTGAGATTGATGTGCGGCGAATCCTGATGGGCCGCAACCATGCGTGATCCGGTCTCGATGGGATCGCTGCCGATGATCGCGAATAAGAGCGCCCTTCCTCGATTGGGAAGAATGAGACGGGCGCCGGCCTTTACCTGCGAGGGCGACGTGAACTCCTCAAAACCCGCACTACGGGCGAGGCGCGTCAACTCTGCTGCGGAAAGAGCCGCAGACTTTGCATGCCGCAAGTAGTCTTTGAAGGGATCGGAGAAGGCGAAGGTTGCTGTTCTTTCATCCGGAGTGAGCGCGAGCCATGCCGATTTAGCGGCAACTTTGCCGGCATCGTTTTCCGCATCTTTCGCATGAGCTGGTGTTGCAGTGGAAAGAGCACAGACCAAGGCGACGGGAAGCAGAGCTCTCGCAAGGTGCATTTTGGGGATTCACTCCGGGGAAGTTCAGAAGACGATCGAATCGCTTAACAAGCGTACATCAGAGTCTTGCTTTCAACGACGTATTGTTACTTTGTAGTTGCAGCGGCTTTTCGTTGCGCGGCCCAGCGGCGTTTGACAGCCTCGGCGATTTTCTTTCGTCCTTCGGGAGTGAGCTGCCTGACCTTCTTCTTTGCAGGAGACGCGGGCGGAGTTGCTGAACCAAGCGATGATTTCCTTGGTCTACCCGCTTTTCTTTTGCCGCTTACCGCAGTTCCTTGTGTAAGAAGCGCGCGCGCCTGCTGTAGAAGAGCAATCTCGCGATCAATGCCGGCAAGAATATCCAAGAGCGCCATAAACACCTCCGCTCAACGCTGCCACTTCCCATTCCCGCAAGCTTGGCTGGGCGTCTCGCTGCCTACCAAGATAGTCCATTCGATGAGCGGGAGCAAACGAAAGCGTTCAGCCTTTGACCGGCCCGCGCGGCTTGCATGGCGGCAGAGGAGCCGAACTTAGAACTTTGCCTCCCTCTTGAATGACGTGCAGTTGATTGACGGCAAGGTCCTTGATCTGGTCGACATGCCCACTTAGCCAGGAAATCTCTACCATATCTACTTTTTTTGCCCGGTCCAGACCGAAGTGAAGCCGTAAGTCATTTTGTGAAAAGTAACTTCCGCCGCTACGCAATTCCTCTGTCTGAAGCAATGGCTTCGTGGCTTCCGGCGCAGTGGTGGCAGTCACTTTGACGCGACTCCCGATGCCCGTACGATTCGACTTGACGCCGACGAGTTTAATTTTGATCCAATTGCGATTGAGCGTGGAATCGCCACGCAGTAATTGGGGAATGGAGTTGATGCAGTTGACCGCGACGTCGATTACTCCGTCGTTGTTGTAGTCTCCGAAGGCGCATCCGCGGGCTGGTGCATTTTCTAGGATTCCAGGGCCGCCTTCGCTGGTAACTTCTTCGAAACGGCCATTGCGCAGATTGCGGTAGAGGTATTTGTGCTCGGCGTATTTCAAATCACCTTTAGCCCGATCGACCTCGGGATAGACATGGCCATTCGACATGAGAATGTCGAGCCAGCCGTCGTTATCCATGTCGTAGAAACCGACGCCCCAACCCAGGAGCCGCGTATTTACGCCGAGACCGCCGGGATACGTGCGATCTTCAAACGTGGCGTCGCCCAGGTTGGTGTAAAGAGAATCGGTGTCACCGGCGAAGTTTGTCTTCACCACATCCATATTACCGTCGCGATTGTAATCGCCGATGGAAACGCCCATGCCGGCCTGGGGTTTGGCTTCGGCGGAGAGCGCGGCACCGGCCTCAATGGCGATGTCGCGAAAGGTTCCATCTTTCTGATTGAGATAGAGCGTCGCGGGCGCGGAATCGTTGGCGACGTAGATATCAGGCCATCCGTCGTTGTCGAGGTCAGACGCAGCTACGCTCAAGCCATACGTCCCCACGGCCGTCCACATACCGGCTTTCTCACTTACATCGGCAAAGGTTCCTTCGCCGTTGTTGTGGTAGAGAATATTTCGACCGCCCGGCAGTCCGGGAGGACCGCACGCAACAAGAATCCCCTTGTAGGTGCATGGACCGTCTTCGGGTTTTGGAGCGGTCTTCAAATCGAAGTCGACATAGTTGGCGACGAAGAGATCGAGATGACCATCCTTGTCGTAGTCGACAAAGGTGCAACCGGTATTCCAGCGGATTTTGGGCCCCGGTTGGATGAGGCCGGCTTCTTTCGTGACATCGGTGAAGGACCCGTTTCCATTGTTACGATAGAGCGCATTCTGGCCGTAATAGGTTACAAACAGATCGTCGTGACCATCGTTGTTATAGTCGCCAACGCAGCAGGCCTGACCCCAGCCGGACTTATGTTCGAGACCAGATCCCATAGTCACGTCGGTGAACGTTCCGTCGCGATTGTTCTTGAATAGATGGCAGTGAGGCTCCTTGCCAGCCGGAAATCCCTCAAGCCGCCACCCGTTCACGAGAAAAAGGTCGAGATAGCCGTCGTTATCGTAGTCGTAAAATGCCAGCCCGCAGCCGGTGGTTTCAAGCAGATACTTATTCGTTAACTCGCCACCGTAGATTGTTTTTACATCGAGACCGGCTTCCTTCACGACGTCGACATAGCGAACACCAAGCGGTGTACCTTCGATGGGAGATTTAACCCCAGGCGGAGGAGGCGCAGGCTTGGCATCGTAACTTCTCTCCTGAGGACCAAGCGGTTTTGAGGCATCGGGGGTGGCCTGCTGCTGGAATGGTGAAGCAAGGGCAACGATGTCGGCGAAGGGCAATACCAGTGCTGTTTTGCTGAGGGAACGTAGGAAGGTGCGGCGTTTCATCGGTTGGAGATCCTTTTGAAGCTATTGCTGACCCGCTGCGGTGTTGGAAGCGTGCGCCATATCGGAGTGCACATGGTACGGATCGCTTTCAGTGGACTGCTCGGGATGTTTGCGCAGGTAGTCGAGGGAGTAGGTTGGCGCGCCGGGGTCAATGCGCTTCGTGGTGTAGAGAGCGGCCTGTTCCGACGCCTGCTTTTTCATGCCGGCGCGGCGATAGAGGATGGAAAGGTTATAGTGGGCAGCGAGGTCGTCGGGGTCAATGGCCTGGAGGGCCTTGAATTGTTGCATCGCATCTTCGCTGCGATGTTGCTGGTAGTACGAAATCCCCAATTCGCGCCGCGCATCGCGGGATTGCGGATACTGTGCAACCACTTTCTCAAGGTCGGCGATCTCGGCCTCGGAGTGCCTTTGGCGGCGCTCGACGAGGGCCAGGTAGTAGAGAGAGCGCGCGTCGTCGGGCCGCATGTGAAGAGCTTCTTCGAGCGGTCCGCGCGCCTCGGCATATTTCTCCCATTCGATATACGTCAATCCAACGTTGATATAGCCATCCTTATAATCGGGACGCAATTCGACTACTTGTTTAAATGCGCGGATTGCATCTTCATACTGCAGCTGGTCGAGATAGGCGATACCGATGTTATTCCAGCGCATCCAGTCGGGGTTCTGGCCGGGGCCGGGCGCGCTGGGAGGATTATCGCCAATCGCGAGGGTACGGCTATCGGAAGCTAACTCCACGATGGGATAGGCGGGGTGATCATCGCCCATGACATTATTCATATAACTCTGGCGAAGATGGCGGTATTCGACGGCTGCCGTGATGGTAATGGGGCCATGGACATCGGCGGGGACATGGAATTGATAACGAACCAGTGCGGATCGGCCGGACTGGATGGAGTTGTCGTAGGCGACGGAGTGGATGGTCCACACTTTGTGGTTATCGACGAAGTTACCCGTCAAATCGACGGGACGATTCGTGAAACTGTGGGCGCCCGTATCAAGCAAGCCGTCAGGCTTGAGAAAGCCGCTGCGATAAAGCATATTTCCTGCGGCATCAGCAACGGTGACCTTTACCCATGCTTCATAGAGATCGCGCACTTCAGGGATAAGCGAGTGACCAATGTTTTTGCTCTGAATGACCACCGCGGCCTCGACGGTTTCGTCTGGCTTGACGGTGACGGGAACGGAGCCGAGGGGCGCGGTCATGCGACCGCCGGCGACGTCTTTGAGGGCGAAGATATCGACGTTGAGGTAATTGCCGCTGCGAAGGAATTCAATGGTCTTGTCGAGTTGCTGATCGAAACCGTAATAGAAAGGTACGGCGGTGTTTCCGGCAAGCCAGCGATGAGAGACAAACGTGCCATGCTTGGCCCCGTATTCCGGTAGCGTGGTGGCGGCGCGCTTCATGTGGCAGCCCTGGCAACTGGAGAAGTCGGCTGTATAGAAGGTGAGCGGATTGCGTTGCGAGAACTTGGATTGCTGCCACTCGTCGTAGGCGGTGAAAGCGCGAATGAACTTGTAGTCGTTGAGCGGTTCGGGCAGATTGGCCTTGTGGCAGGCGGCGCAAAACTCCGGTGTATGCAGAAGATCAGACATGACCGCTTTGGAGTGGCGCTCGGGATGGCGCAGTATCTGATCGAAGGGCACTTCGCCGGGAATGCGGTTGCCTTTTTCATCGACGATGACGGCGGGAACGCCCATTTCGAGGCCGGAATTGCCGTTGGTGGAAAACGTTCTCTGCACCGAGTGGCAGACCGTGCAGGTAAGGCCGTCCGCATCCATGGCAGTGCGATCGACCCTGGAGTCTTCAGTGAGTCCGCCGCCCAGAACGGCAATGGGGTTGTGACAACTGTCGCAATGACGGGCAAAGGCGATTCCGCGAGTTTTGTCGCGTATGAGCAGGTTCACGCTGGTGCGGTAAAAAGGGGTGCGGAAAGCATTGGAGTGGAGCGATTGGCGCCATTGGGCATAAGCTTCCTGATGACAGGTGCCGCAATACTCCGCACTGGGAAATGCGCCGGGCTGGAGAAAGCCCTCGCCTTCGACCCGAATATTTCCCGGAGCAAATGGCTTCTCGTTGCCATAGTGGAAGTTATAGGTGGGAGCGGTATTGGCGTTATACGCTTTGCGATCTGCATCGAACCGCTGATTCGCCCGGGTCTCAAGCTTAGCGAGGGTATCGCGCTGCGCGGGCGTATCCTCAGGCGGCGGTGCATTGGGATCGGGCGGAGTGTAGGCGGGAGGCGGAGTCAAAGCGGGAAGGCCTGATTGCGCTGGGGATTGTGCGGCCTGCGAGGGGGCGATCCAAGCTCCGGCCAAGGCCAGGGAGGCGAGGGCGATGAACGCACAAGCGATCCTACTCATACAATCTCCAACCGGCTCAAAAAAGGCGGGAACGCATTTTCGCGCACCGTTCTCAATGACAAGTTTTGCATGCTACTTTTCAATCGAGGGGAGCCTTGATGGCGCAGGTGATCCTTGGGAAACGCTGCGCAGACCCTTCGAAATCGACTCATTCTTCTCGTCTACGTTGAACGCGCGGAAGCTGATTGGGTCGATCTTGCCTCACTATATCGCCTGGGCGGGGTGAAAGTATATCCATCCAATGGCTGAATCCCGGCTCAAGACGCATAGGGCAGGCGAATGAATCTATGTCGGCTTACGGCGGAGATGGTTGGTTGGGCGCCGTTGCCTTCTGGCGTTCCGCCGCGGCTTCGATCGATTTTCCTTGCCGCTCAAGCGCCTTTGCCAGGCCATCGTGCGCCTGTGTGTACTTCGGATCGAAGCTCAACGCCTCGCGATAGTCGGCAATTGCCTCATCGAGTTTGCCGGCTGCCAGCAGTGAATCGCCCGAATGGGTAGACACTTCGGCTCGCTGCAGATTCATGTGTTCCCGCATGAGTTCGGCCGCCTTTTTGCGCTCTTCAGTCGCCTCGGCTGTTTGGTGTTGCTTGGCGAGCACGGTGGCGAGGGTGAGATGCGGGTCTGCCTGCAACGGATTTTGGCGAATCGATTCGTTCAGAGCCTTTATCGCTTCAGGGAGCTTTTCAAGCTTGCTGTCGACGCTGCCAAGCGTAGCCCAGCCATCGCTGTTTTCCGGGCGCAGCTTGAGCGAGGCGCTCAGTTCTCGCTCCGCATCGGCATAGCGGCCGTCCTGTAAATAGAGGACGCCGAGCAGGTAAGGCGCTTCCGACGCTGATGGGTTGAGGCGTTCGGCCGCTTCCAATTCTGGAATCGCGTCGGCAGCGTCGTCTTTGCTCTTCAACGCATAGCCCAGGTTGTAATGCAACTGGGAGGCATCGGGCGACAGTTTGATTGCGTCGCGCAACTGAACGATGGCATCGTCGATTTGGCTGAGCTGAATGTCGGCGACGGCGAGGTTCTGGTGCGCAACCACGTTGGCGGGATCAAGGTCGACGGCCTTCTGCAGCAGTGGGACAGCCTCTTTGGCGCGCTGCGCGAGGCAAAGCGCCATGCCGAGGTTGGTGAGTGCTTCAGCGCTTTTGGGATTTGCGCGGGCTGCGCGTTCGAGAAGCGGAATCGCCTCTGGTACGCGGTCAAGGCGCTCGAGGAGGAGGCCGAGTTGATAGGCCGCCGAACTGGACTCAGGGTCGAGTTCGGCTGCGTGCTGCAATGCGGGCAATGCTTGTTCATCCTGCCCGGCGCGGGCCAGGGCCTTGCCCCACTCGAGCGCAATGACAGGATCGCTGGGCGCAAGCTGACTGGCTTTGGCGAATTCCTGCATCGCATCAGGATCGTGCAAAGCCTGTAAGGTCAATGCCAGGCGAAGATGGGCTCCGGCAAAGCCCGGGCGGCTTTCAATTGCCGCGGTGAATGCGGCTTTGGCGTTCGGCCAGTCCTCTGCTTGCGCGTAAAGTGTGCCCAGATCGTTTTGGAAATCGGCGTTGCGCGGCTCGCGCGCCGATGCCTGTTTCATATACACGGCAGCGGATTTTAACTGGCCCACGGACGCGAGCGCACGCGCATACGAAGCGAGAACCTCGGTGCTGAGGGGATGCTTTGTTACGCGCGAAGCGGCTTCGAGCTTTGCGAAGAGAGGCAACGATTTGGCGGGATGTCCTTCCTGCTGGTAGGCAAGCGCCAGGTTCAGTTGTGCGGTTGCGTCGCCGGGCAGAATTGCCAGGGCGCGTTCGAGCTCGTGAATGCCTTCACCGGTGCGGCCGATACGCACCAGGACAGCACCCAGCGCACTATGGCCCTGCTCGGCGCCAGGAGCCAGGCGAACGACATTCTGGAAGTCTTCAAGCGCGGTATTCAGATCGTTTTGGGCAAGCGCGGCCGCACCGGCGCGATAGTCGAAATCTGCCTGCTTCAATTGCGAAGACGGCTGCTGTGCAATGGAGAATGATGCAGAGATCAACGCGAAGGAAAGGGCAAACGTCAGCGGCGGAGGGGCGTGACGGCGATCATGTTGGGGAAACAGCGGCATCGCGAATCTAATGGTAACTGAAAGGAAGCGTGCGCCGACAAAAGCCGCATGCGTGCTGAAGACCCTTTCCTCGCGCGCGTAGGCCGGGACATTTGCAGCGTCACTTTAGTGCGGCAACGGCTGGGTGCCAACGATGGCGAACGTTTCCGATGCGACGGAATGAGCCGCGTCTCCGTTGGGCTGCGAGCCGCCGACCGAAACCCGGTATTCACCAGGCTCGATGGCACGCACGCCTTTTTCATCGACCTGCGAGAGCGTCCTTGGATCGAGTTGGAAAGTGATGTGCTTCGTCTCGCCGGGATCGAGGTGCAGGCGCTCGAACCCGGCGAGCGCAAGATTCGGCGCAACGAGCGAACGCGGCGGTGCGAGATAGAGTTCGGCCACTTCATCTCCAGCCAGCGAGCCTGTATTCGTCACATCCGCGTCGGCGGTAAGCGTGTCGCCCGCATGCAGCGTTTTGCTCGATAAGCGAAGATGTGCGTACGCGAACGATGTGTAGCTGAGGCCGTCGCCGAATGCGTATAGCGGCTTGCCTTTGAAGTAGCGATAGGTGCGATTTGACATGGAGTAATCGTCGAAAGGCGGCAGCTGATCGATGCCGGTGTAGAAAGTGACGGGCAGGCGGCCGGCTGGATTGTTGACGCCGCTGAGCGTCTCTGCAATGGCCTGGCCGCCAGATTGGCCCGGATACCATGCCTCAATGATGGCTCGCGCATTCTGCTGTGCCCAGTTCACGGCGAGGGCGCTGCCATTGAGCAGAACGACGACCATGGGCTTGCCGGTTTTGGCAAGAGCTTCCAAGAGTTCCTGCTGTACGTCTGGCAGTTCGATGTTGGTGCGATCGCCTCCCGCAAATCCCTTCGCATCGACACGCATTTCTTCGCCTTCGAGGCGCGGCGTGAGGCCAACGAAGGCCACAACCACATCTGCCTTTTTTGCCGTGGCAACTCCTTCGTCCTGCAAAAGCTCGTGACGGGGGCTCCATTCAAAGGCGATGCCGCCGTTGATTTTGGATTTCTGTAGGTATTCAATGCGAAGCGCGTGCGGTTTGTCGTCGTGAAACGGCATGGCGAAATGCTGAACGCCGCCGAAGTTTCTGCCGCTCGGAGGCAGCGGCGGTGCGCCGACGGCTGAAGTCGTCGCGGCGAGCGGCTCAAGCGGCTTGCCGTCGATGAAGACCGCAAGATGAACATTGCCACCGCAGGGATAGCAGAAGGGCAGACGAAAATCAAAATTGGCCTGGTCTGCTTCCGGCGCGGCAATAGTGCCAGTCCACCGGACAGCAAAGCTTGCGGCGGTTGTATCGGCGGAAAGGCTGGGCACCGGGTTTGCAGCGGACCAATCGAAGTCGATCTGCCTGTCGACGCGCGTGACTTCTGGAGGGCCTGCGAAGGAAGCTGCAGGAAAGTACTCTGCCGTGAGGCCTTCGGTGTTGGAATTGTCCGCAGTACGAAGCAGGGTGCGTGGCACGGGCACGGAACCGCCCATGATGTACGGGGAGCCTTCGGCATAGAGAACATGGTTGCCACCGAACTCTGAAGCGATTCCATCGATGGGCAGGATTGGCGTGAGCGGGATGGCGTTGTAGTTGCCCTCGAGCCCAATCAGCGACGCAGCGAGGGGTCCGATGACCGCGATGGTTTGCGCACCATCCTTTTTGAGTGGAAGGAAGTTTGCATAATTCTTGAGCAGAACCATGGATTCGCGCGCCGCCCTCAATGCAAGGGCCTGATCCGCAGGCGAATTCACGTGTGAAAAAGGAATGGACGAGAACGGCACGATTGTCGGTGGGTCGAACATTCCCAGCTTCATGCGCGCGGTGAAGAGCCGCTTCACCGAGACGTCAAGCTGCGCTTCGCTAAGGACATTATGATGAACGGCGTCGGCGAGAGCGAGATACGACTCTCCGCAGTTTGTGTCGGTACCCGCGACAATGCCCGCAGCAGATCCCGTTTCGTGATCGGTGGAGTAATGATGACCATTCTTCGATGAGAAGTCGTCGATGGCGCCGCAGTCCGAGGTCACAAATCCCTGAAAACCCCAGTCGTGACGAAGAATGTCGTGGAGAAGCATTTTGCTGGCGCATGCGGGCACCTTGTCGACGGCATTGTAGGCGCACATGAGGGAATCGGCTTTGCCTTCAGTGATGGTGGCGCGGAATGCGGGTAGGTAGGTGTCCCACAAGTCGTGTTCGCTGGGATCGATGTCGGCCCTGTGACGCGTGCTCTCGGGTCCGCTATGGACTGCGTAGTGCTTGGGCGTAGCGATGGCGCGGAAATACTTTGGGTCGTCGCCCTGAATGCCTTTGACGAACGCGACGGCGAGGCGGCCGGTCAAGAATGGATCTTCGCCGTAAGTCTCCTGGCCACGCCCCCAGCGGGGATCGCGAAAAATATTGATATTGGGCGACCAGATGGTAAGGCCGTAGTAGCGATCATGGTTGCCATGCAGAAGAGCGTCATTGTATTTGGCGCGGGCCTCAATTGACACGACCTCGCCAATCTGATTCAGCAGTGGCGCATCCCACGTGGCCGCGTTGCCCATTGCTTGAGGAAACATGGTGGCGAATCCGGAGCGTGCAATACCGTGCAGGCCTTCATTCCACCAGTTATAGGCCGGAATATCGAGCCGCGGAATGGCAGGCGCGCGGTCGATAAGTTGCCAGACCTTTTCTTCGAGCGTCAACCGCGAGACCAGATCATTTACGCGCTGGTCAAGGGGAAGAGCGGAGTTGCGAAAGGGCAGAGCGGCAGCAGATTGCACCTGCTCGGGAGTGGGCGGCTTCAGGGTACTCTGAGGCGGCTCCTGAGAGGCTGCATAGGCAAATGGAGAGAGCAGAACGACGGCGGCAGCAATTGAATGAATACGCATCTTCTTGACTCCGGTCAAGCCATGGTAAGCCGGGATATTGGGGAAGGCAACTGCCGCGATGGATGATGAGCTCGTGAAAATTCGGTCTTCCAAAGCCTTGATTGGGGTTCGCTGAAGCGGGCGGTTCCTGATGAGGATGATGCATTGCCGCAGAAACACTTGCATCATCGAATCGAGGCAAAGCAGATAGATTCGTCGCGACGTGCATCAAGCCAGGCGCGTGTTCACGGATCAGGCTGATTGCGCTTCAGGAAGAACCGGCTCTGAATGGACCTTATAGTGCGCCTGACGCTTCTGAGCTGCAATGAACTGGAGCCAGTTTCGATAGACGCCCGTCGCTGAAGTTCTCCACGTGTTTTCGATCTTCGCTGACTCCAGCGTGGCAACGACATGGTCGAGGATCTGTATATTCGGATTGGATACTGCCCTCTGCCTGAACTCCGTCAATGTTCGTTCGGTCCGGGCATCGAAATAGTTTTTGGGCAGCAAGGGATGGCTCGCAGTCTCGCCTCGAACGAACCGGCTTACATCGCGCCGGTACTCGCGCATCAGCGTATCCGTGTCGTATTCCGGATGGCCCTGAAAAAACACGAAGAGACTTTTTTCCTGTTTCGCGAAAGCATCGATCGACCCCTCGGTGGTCGACGATAGAATCCGATAGCCGCTATCGAGAAGGCGATTCCTCTCAATGCCATTCCAGCGCGAATGCGGGATGCCAAAGCGGGATGCGATTCCCTGCGTTAACGGGTGCGCTGATTCGAGCAAACAGTCGAAGACGCCAAAATTCTTTGACTCCGCCTTGATGCGCTGAATCCCATCCATGTGCAGAACGGCTGCGTGAGCCGCGAGACAAGACCACACTGTTGAATGCGTATTGTTGCGCGCCCAATCCAGAACATGCGTGAAGCTGTGCCAGTAAGGTTCATCGCGAAGATCGGGAGTCTTTGGTTCGCGGCCTGTGACGATTAGACCGTCGAGATGCGTATCCCAAAGCGCCTCCACACTTGCATAGTGGCTGGAGAAACGCGAGCCGCCTGCCTCGGCGCGCGAAAGGCCTGGCAGGCGGTAAAACGACGCATGGATCGGGATGCCTTCTGAAGCTGCATCAAGCAGAGTAAGAAACTGTCTCTCGGTTGCTTTGAACGCCGGGCCCGCCATGTTGTTGAGAAGCCCAATGGTCAGACATTGTTTTTTGCGTTCAGCGCGCCTGACTTGCGATGTGCGACGAACAGGCCCAGCATTCGACACAGGAAGGTCGTGGTTGAAGTAGTTTGATTCGATGTTGACGACCATTCGTTTCTCCCTTCCTGTGATTGCATTGCCGGTTGACGTTTTCTACGCAGTAGCTTTCAAGGCCTGATTTAGATCTTCCAGAATGTCATCGATATGCTCGATTCCGATGCTGAGCCGAATCATTTCGGGCAATACACCTGCACTCCGCTGTTCTTCCGCGGACATTTGACGGTGCGTGGTTGAAGCCGGATGGCACGCCAGAGATTTGGCATCTCCGAGATTTACGAGACGTGTGACCAGTTTGAGTGCGTCGTGAAATTTGACTGCCGCAGCGTAGCCACCTTTGATGCCTACGGACAGAAGTGAGCAAGCGCTTCCGCGCAGATACTTCTGAGCCAGGGCATGATATGGACTCTCGGGAAATCCGGCATATTTGACCCATTCGACCCTTGGGTTGCCGCGCAGAAACTCGGCCACCTTGCGTCCGTTCGCCACATGGCGTTCGACCCGGAGCGCAACGGTCTCGATGCCCTGCAAGAGAAGAAATGCACTGAGCGGCGCGAGCACAGCGCCACCGGTGCGGAGATAAACACTGCGGCAACGCGCAATGTAGGCGCCCTTGCCGAAGTGATCGGTGTACACGAGCCCGTGATACGAGTGATCGGGTTGGCTGAATGCCGGAAAGCGCGCAGCATGCCGCTTCCAGTCGAAGTTGCCGCTGTCGATAATGGCACCGCCGAGCGTCGTGCCATGGCCGCCCAAAAACTTAGTGAGCGAATTCACAACAATATCCGCTCCATGCTCGATGGGGCGAAGCAAAATGGGCGAGGCCACGGTGTTATCGACAATAAGCGGAATACCGTGCGCATGGGCAACTCCGGCAAGGGCCTCAAGGTCGCAGATATTTCCGGCTGGATTTCCAACGCTTTCACAAAAAACAGCGCGCGTCTTCTCGTCGATCAAGCGCGCGATGTCGTCGGCGCGATCGCTTGCCGCAAAACGAACGGTAACGCCCATCCCCGGCAAAATGTGCGCGAAGAGCGTATGCGTGGTGCCGTAGAGTTGGGGAACGGAGATGATGTTGCATCCCAGTTCTGTGGCGTTCAAAACAGCGTAGTTCACGGCCGCCTGCCCGCTGCTCACGCACATGGCTTCAAGGCCGCCTTCAAGCGCGGCGACGCGCCGTTCAAGCACGGCTGTGGTTGGATTCTGAATACGCGTGTAGCGAAAACCCTCGGCTTCGAGATTGAACAGAGCCGCGGCATGTTCGGCGCTGTCGAAGGCGTAAGCGACGGTCTGGTAGATCGGCACAGCCACGGCCTTTGTCGTCGGGTCAACTTCGTAGCCGCCATGGATTGCGATCGTTTCCGGTTTCATCTGTTCCGTCCTTCAGAAATGCTGCTTACGCGGTCTTGCGGCGCTTCGTCTCCGATAGAAGACTGTTCATCTGCGTAACTACCCAATCAATTTCTTTTTCAGTGGTTCGAAAACTGGTGATGCATGCGCGCATGACATCGGTGCCGCCGAGTCGCGCATCCGACATCCACGCGATCTGGCGTTCGCGGAGTTCTGCGACAAGCATGGATGGGTTTACGCCTTCGCGCGTGAAACAAACGACGGGCAGCGGTGTATCGTTGCAAATGCGCCAGCCGGTCGCTGCGAGCTGCTCGCGCAGCAGATCGGCCATGCGCGCCTGGTGCTCGAGCATCTGCGCGTATCCCTGCTCACCGAATTCCGCAAGAGCCATAAAAAGCTTGAGGCCGATAAAGCGGCGCGACCATTGGGCCGAGTGTGTGAGCGGATTGAACGTGTCGGCCTCACCTGCCGGAGCCTTGGAAGGCATATAGGTGACATCGGAACGAAAAACCTGAGCTACGCTCTCGCGATGACGCGTGAAGAACATTCCGCAGCCCATGGGCACCGAGAGCCACTTATGCGCGTCGCAGGTGATGGAGTCGGCCGACTCGATGCCGGCGAGGTGCGGCCGAAGCGCGGGCGAGATGACAGCAGCTCCGCCATACGCCGCGTCGGCATGGAACCATAGCTTCTGTTCCTTACAGAGCATTGCGATCTGAGGCAACGGATCGATGACGCCAGCGGCCGTGGTTCCCGCCGTTCCGATCACCATGAAAGGCAAGAATCCGTGCAGCCGATCTTCAGCAACGCACTTGCTGAGGTCGTGAACACTCATGCGAAGTTGGGCGTCGGTAGCGACGATGCGCAGGTTGCGCCGACCGAGGCCAGTCATGTGGGCAATCTTGTTGAAGCCGTGGTGAGTTTCTTCAGTGAGATAGATTGCGGGGTCGCCGGTGAGGGTGCGCAGGCCATGCTCGCCATACTCAGGAAACGCCCAGGTGAGGGCCACAACGACCGCAGAAAGATTGGCTTCGGAGCCTCCGCTGGTGAATGTGGCGATGGAGTCCGCGGGCAGTCCGAATTTCTGCGCGAGCCATGCCAGCGTGTGGCGTTCCATCTCGTTGGCGGCAGGCGAGGTGCGCCAGTTGGCCAGCTGCGAGTTATACATGGCCACGAGCGTATCGGCGACGACCGAGGCCAGGGTGACGCTTGGATTGGAAAGGCCGAAATAGCGCGGATGGGTGACCTGCACCTGCCATTGGCGCAGCATCCTTTCGACATCGGCAACAACTTCTTCGAGAGGCAGACCTCGCTCAAAATTGAAGCGCGATTCGAGATGGGCGCGAATTTCCTGCGCGGAGACAGACGGGACGATGGGCCCCGCGCCAATGGCGGATTCGAGTGCCGTGAAGTCCTCGCGAATTGGGTCGATCTGCATTTCCCTGCTTGGCCTTTCAACTGCTCTTGAAAACTCGAACTCATTTCATTACGACGAGGGATTCAGAGGCGGAATTCTCCGCGTTGAATGCGCTGGTGGAGGGGCTTATCGAGCGGAAGATAGCGATCGCCGTCGTCAAAATAGAGAGCGTCCTTTGAGATGGCCGGATCGTATCCTTCGCGAACGAGCTGCGTCTTTGAGTATTTGAGCGTTCCGGTCAGTTCCACTTCCTGGCGGATGCGCAGAAAAACCGGCCGCGCATAATGCGGGAGCGACTGGGCAAGTTGTGCTCGAAGGGCGGCAAGGTCGAGCGAATCGGCGCATTGAATGCTTGCCATCCCGACGCGTCCTTCGACTCCCGGAACGGCGACGCCGAATACGTTGGCATGCAGAACGCCGGGGCAAGCACAGAGGGCTTCTGCGACTTCGAGTGTGGCAACATTCTCACCCTTTCTGCGAAAGGTATCGCCTAGCCGGTCAACAAAGTAGAAGTAGCCTTTCTCATCCCTGCGCATCAGATCGCCGGTACGGAACCAGGCGTCTCCGGATTCGAAAACATTGTGCAGAATCTTGTCGAGCGATGCGGTACGCGAAGTGTAGCCGTCAAAGCGCGTACCGACGTTTGCCGGATCAAGTTGAATTTTGCCCAGCGCCTCGCCAGGTTGATTGGGCGCGCAGCGAGCGCAGAAGCCATGAGCGTTACGGACGGGCTCGCCAGTTTCGACATCGATGGCGATGAGAGCGGGCGCAAAACGATGCGCCAGATACGGCGGAATGTGGCCAATGGCGCCGCTTTTTCCCTGCACGTTGAAGAGCGAGACGTTCCCCTCTGTAGCCGCGTAAAACTCGAGGATTTGTGGAATCTGGAAGCGGCTCTTGAACGCATCCCAAATCTCCGGCGACATACCGTTGCCGCAGGCGAGGCGGACGCGATGTGCAGTGTCGAATGACGATGGCTCGCTGTGAACGAGATAACGGCAGAGTTCGCCAATGTACTCGATCAGCGTGCAATCCCAGCGCACCACGTCGCTCCAGAACTGGCGTGCGGAAAACTTCTCGCGAAGCACGACTGAGCCTCCGCCGGCCAGCATTGCGCCCATCACCTGCACGCCGCCCACGCTGTGATACATGGGGAGGCAGTTATACATGCGGTCCTGGGGCTGCACGTCCATCATGCCTGCGAACCAATGGCTCCATTGCATGGTGCGTCCGTGGGTGACCTTGGCAGCCTTGGGCATTCCCGTCGTTCCGGATGTATAGATGTAGAGGGCGAGATCGTTGATCGCGGGCGCAGGCCGCTCATTTTTGCCAAGAGGCTCGTGTGAATATCGTTCGATTTCTGCGTCGATGCGCGGGAATGGGGCTTCGGAGACGCCGTGTGCCCATGCCGTTGGTTTGCTGTCGAGATGCGGAAGCACATCTTGAAGCGCCGAAACAAATTCTGTGGAGACGATGACGTGCCGCGGCTCGACGATGCGCATGCAGTGAGCGAGCGAAGGTCCGGAAAGGTTTGTGTTCAGCAGAGAAACGACGGCGCCAACACTGGTGATGCCCAGCCAGACGGCAAAGTATTCGGGCCGGTTGGTCATGAGTAGAGCGACGACGTCACCCTTGCCAAGGCCGTTTTCAAGAGCCCATCGAGCATACAGATTCGCTCGGCGCGCGAGTCCACGGAAGCTCAGGCTCTCCCGATCGGAGAGCAGTGCAGGCGCGTCGCCCCAACGCTCGGCCATCTCTTCCGCGACCGTGAAAAGAATCCGGTGAGGGTTATTCGGAATGGGTGCGGTCAACTCCAGCGCACGCAACCAGGCCTTGGCCGGGGCGATGCGAGGTGGAATCACAGCAGTCTGCTCGGCTGTCGTCATGCGGTGTTCCCCGCGTCGACAGTGATGACGGTGCCGGTAATGTTGCGCGCGCCGTCGCCCATCAGATAGTCAACTGCATTGGCAATGTCTTCGACATCGACCAGCCGCTTCAACGCACTGCGTCGCGCGATTCGCTCCCGGTCTTCTTCGGTAAGCGATTTGGTCATTTCGGTTTGTACGAAGCCCGGAGCGACGGCATTGACAGTTATGCCCGCGCGACCGACCTCCCTGGCCAGCGAGCGCGTAAAGCCGATGAGCGAAGCCTTGGTTGCGGCATAGACAGCGAGCCCGCTGTAACCGGTAAACGCGGTGATGGAAGAAATGTTGACGATGCGGCCTTGGCCATCGGCCATCATGCCGCGAACTATGTGTTTGGTGAGGACCATGGGCGAGGTCGTATTCAGGCGCACCACTTGCTCAATTTGCTGCGTGGAAGCAAGCGCCAACACGCCGTCTGCGCTCATGCCGGCGTTGTTCACCAATCCGTAGATGGGCCCGAATTGCTTGCGGAGCGCCTTCACCAGCAATGGGATCGCTTCAATATCGGCGAGGTCGGCGGGTACAAATTGCAAAGCGCCAGGGTTCGATTGCTCGACATCGAGTTTGGCGGCGACTAACTCGCTGCTTTCCTTGCGCGCGATGGCGATCGCCCGAAATCCAGACGCTATGAGCTTACGGGCAATGCCCAGGCCCAATCCGCGGCTTCCGCCTGTGACGATCACGTTACGCATAGCGCCGCACCAGCTTTCCCGATTCCCCAATCGACAACGTGGACACAATGTGAATGGCGGCAGGAACTTTGTGCGGCTCCAGCTCGGTCCGGCAGAAGTCGAGGATATCGTTTTGCTGTGCGTTGGCCGCGGCGCCCTCGCTCTCCAAGATCATTTGCGAGGAGTCGTTTTTCAGCACTACATCTGCAATTACCAGCGCTCCGGTGATGGGATTCTTTTTCGCCCGCACCAGCGACATGGCAACGCCCGGATGGCGATTGATGACTGCTTCCACTTCTTCAGGATGCACCTTGCGCCCGCCAACATTGATGATTCCGTCGCGACGTCCAGCGAAGTAACAACGGCCATCGCGCGTCTCGATGGTGTCGCCTGTATCGACGAACCCCTCGCTATCTTTCAGAACGGGAGTGTCTTCGCCCAGATAACGGGTCGCGGTTCTGTTGGAGCGAATTCTCAAGGTTCCGTCAAGCACTTTCATTTCGATCAACGGATTGCTCGCGAGGACTTCCGGTGGGAAGCCCATGAGGCCGTCACTGACATAAAAGCCAACACCCGCTTCTGTGGAAGCAAATGTATGATCAACCCGCGCCATCGGGTATTGGGACCGCACCTGATTCAGGATGGCCTGATCGACGATTTCACCCGACATGCGAACGTAAACCGGCGCAATGCGCGTAGCTTGCGGGCTCATCAATGCGCGACGCCAATGCGACGGAGTGCCGGAGATGTGTGTAACTCCGTGTGCACTGGCGCGGACCAGGAACTCGGCGGTCGACTCATGCGCACTCGAAAGCACCATCGAGGTTCCGGCAATGCAGGCGTGAAGAAAAATATGCATGCCGCCGTAACGGCGCATGTCGTAGAACGTGCTCCACACGACCGCGGTGGGCGGTTGGCCGGCGTGCCATCCCGAACCGGCGAGGCTGGCGAGAGTGTGTACGGCAAGTTTGGGAAGTCCCGTGGTGCCGGACGTGAGCAGGATCCATTCTGTTTGAATGCGCGCGCTGCGATCGCGGTCAGCCGGTGCGACGCTTCGGCCGCAAAGAACGACGTTCCCAATGCCGTGCGGCATGGAGGCTATTTCCGGCTGATCTGTGATCAGCGCGTCGGCTTCGGAAGTTTTCGCAACATACGCGAGATGCTCGCGAGGAACATCGGGTGGAAAGAGCACGATGCGCCGCGCTACGCCATCGAGTTCGATAAGCGCCGCGGCGGAGGAAAACTGGTGCGATGTGGCGACGAGCACCGATCGCCCCTGCAACTCCGGTTCACCCTGAAGTACGGACCCATGCGCCAGCTCGCTCCAGGTTGCCCTGGAGTCGTGGCCCGCCAGAACGTGCGAAGACACATTGCCGGTGGCAAGAATCAAAGACCGCAGGGAGACGGGATTATTTTGCTGCATGTTCATAGAATCGAATGAAGTCGCCGAACGTTATGGGAAAGCGTGCGTCTTCGTCTTCGCTGAATGGGTCAACTCCGAGGGAGTTTTCAAGCCGCGCCACGACAATGGCGAAGCAAAGGGAATCAAGGCCGGAATCGAGGAGCGCGAGGCCGTCAGTGAGCGGCGCAAGGCGCTTGTCATGCTCCTTGGCGACCTGAGTGAATTGAGTGACGATTTCAGAACGAGTGTCCATGATTCAGCCTATCTGCTTCCCAGCACGTAACCGACGTCTGCGGATTGTGCGGATGCCCTTGTTGATGGAATTTGGAGATCATTGCTTTCGGCAGACGCGTGTCCGACTGCATTCCGGTTGGGGTCTTCGAAAGGAAAGTATGCACCGAGCCAGTCAGAGATGTGTTGCTTGACCGCCTGGCGCCCTTCGCGGTTTGCAAAGGAATGATCGGCGTTCTCGATGAACTTAATTCTGACCTGATTTCTGCGGCCCGCAAGATTGAGAACGTAATCGATGTAATCGAATTCTCCGACGCGCGGCTTGGAGCCTTGTGCCTTGATGCCCGGCGCCTGCAGAAGAAGAATGGGCAATCCGGCGCTTGCCATTTGTTTCCAGCGCGCCAGCAACGGTGCGTTTGCATTTCCGGGAAGAGAACTGCCGCGCAGAGACAGCTTGAGTTTCCTGGCGCGATCAAAAGCGTTGCTCAGGAGCCCGCCAATGGCGCTGCGGCGCGCCCATCCGCTCAGGCTTTCGCGAAAGTCGGAACGCTTTGCCTGCGGCAGGTAGAAGTAGGTGTCAAGGAGGATCAATCCTTTGCACTCTTTCGAAATTGCAGACAAGTAGAGCGCTGAAACCGAGCCTGCGCAGTGGCCGAAGATCACGACTCCCGACAAAGCAAAACGGTTCACGAGCTCAGCGACGGCTGAAGATGCCGCGGGTGCAAGGCCTCCAGCATTGATGATGTCGAGAAGATCGGTTGAAGCCGTGCCTTCCGAGTCGCCTAGTCCGGGAAGATCGATGCGGAACGCGGGATATCCGGCGGCTGCGATCGAGTCGGCCCAATGCACGGCAGAGTCACCGGTCGCGGCCCTTGGCAATGAAAGCGAATTGAGAAACAAAACGCCGAGCCGACTGTTGGAATCCACCGGGCACGCATGCGCACCGGGGTCGACGGGACGATGATATGTGCCCTCAAGGCATACGCCGCCGCTGGTCAAGCGGAAGAGTTCGCGTTTTTCGAGTGCCTCAAGCATGGGCGACCTCTTTGTTCGAGTGTGCAGCCACGTTCAGGACCCATTCACGGTTCGGCTCATACAGCCAGGTGAAGTCCTTGAGGTCGTCGTATCCTACGATGCCGCCTTTGGTGAGCGGCGAAGCGTCTCTGGTGAGCTTGACGATCTTGACCGGACGCGGGAAAGCGGCCGGATCGCTCGCGTCGGACATGAGCGATTCAGGAAGCGCAAAGTCGAACGACTGGCGCCACAGGCTGGGCTCCCAGCGATAACCATCGACTTCGAGCGGCGAGCCAAGCTCAAGTTCGCGCACGTAGTCTGAGGCGGACTTGCGGTCGTCGCCGAATTTGAATATTTGCTCGAGGCCGACCCAGCGCATGAGCGTAGCGCGAAGAGCCTGGTTGGCGTTGGCCGGCGGAGACCAC
>Ga0182013_10000561_pt1 | contig 51037 bp, 46 predicted proteins | sample 612S2MmetaG_FD_120487 | JGI IMG/M metagenome (GOLD analysis project Ga0182013, IMG submission 120487) | Permafrost microbial communities from Stordalen Mire, Sweden - 612S2M metaG | ecosystem: Environmental > Terrestrial > Soil > Wetlands > Permafrost | place: Sweden: Stordalen | collected...
AGGGGCAGACGGGTGGCCGGAAACCTGTCGCAGTGCGTCCGTCGGACGTCCTAGAACCCGATCCCACCCCCGCCTCCTCCCGATGTCGTCGTCGTGGTCGGTGGCGTCGTGGTCGGTGGCGTCATGGTCGGTGGATCGGTGGACGGGGGGCTGGTGGACGCGGGGCTGGTGGACGGGGGGCTGGTAGCCGGGGGACCGGTGGGGGCTGCGGTCGGTGCCCCCGGCGACGGGACGACGCCGGGGTGCGCCGATGGAGCGGTCGAGGACGGCGATGGAACCGACGGGTCCCGAGCCGGCCGGGTGGTCGCCGGGCCGGCGCCCGTCGGCGTCGGCGAGGGGTCGGCTCCCGTCGTCCGCGACGTCGTCGTGGGGGTGGACGCCTTCGCCCGGGGCGCGGTCGTCACCGGCGTAGTCGCCCCGGACGAGGCACAGGCGGCGGCCAGGAGTCCACCGGCCACCACCAGTGCCATCGATCGCACCAGGTTCCTCATGCGGTCCTTCCTTACTGTCCGCGGCCCCGATCGGCGCCTCGCCGACGCGACGTCCGCCGACGCGACGTCCGCCGGTGACTACCGGGACGGCGCCCGGATCGTTCATCCGGCCGCCGGGCCGACGGGGGCGAGGCGCACCCCTCCCGGCCGGTCAGGACCGGCAGGCGGAGCTGACCGCCCGAGGTGGCGTCCGATGACGGCATCGAGGCTGGGGCGGCCGGCTCCCAGCCCGACGATCACGAGCGCCATCACGGCCAGCGCCACGTTGAATTCGTAGCCGGGGGTCGCCGACAGCGAGTTGATGCCGTGGGCCCAGGACACCGTGACCATGGCGATGACCTGGTCACCGAAGAGCGCCAGTGCGGCCAGCCGGGACAGCAGCCCGAATGCGAGCGCCACGGCGCCGCCGAATTCGATGACTCCGCCGAGCACGGCGAAGAATCCTCCGGGCCGCAGGTGGGCGGTCTGGGCGAAGAAGACGGCCGTGCGGTGGATTCCGGGCCCGTTGAACCACCCGAACAGCTTTCCGGCTCCGTAGTAGGCGAAGATCCAGACGAGGGCGATGCGCACGGGCACCACGGCGACATCGGTACCGAGGACCGTGGGGTCCGTGCGGAACAGGAGCGACAGAACGGTGCGGACTCCCTCCCGTCGGCGCGAACGGCCGGCCGGCTCCATCAGGACACCACCGTTCCCGGTCGGTCGGAGCTCGTCCGACGGGGCCCGACGGGACCGGTGGGTGCGGTGTCGTCAACGCGTGGCGGGCGGAACGGGCCCCACAGCTGGGCGAGGAGCACCGTCAGGTGACGGGGCCGTGGCCCGGCGTGCTCGACCCGGAGGGGGCGGCCGGGCAGCCCGGTGTCCGTCCGGATCGTCTCCTCCGTCGGGAAGACGGCGCGGCGGGCGAGCTGGTCCCAGACGGTCAGGGCGAACCCCAGGTTGACGTCCTGTGGCCCGTTCAGCATGTGGTGGATCCGGTGGTAGTTCGGACTCACGAAGATCCGCTCCAGCGGTCCGAAGCCGAGGTTCGTGTTCGAGTGCTCGAGACCGACGAATCCGGCGTAGACGACGAGCAGGATCGTCGGGACGACACCGTTCGCCAGGAGCACGATCCCCGGGACCAGGGCGATCAGGTAGGACACGTGGATGAGTGGATGGGTCCGGAAGACCGTGAGCACGCTCATGTCCTCCTGGGAGTGGTGGAGCTCGTGGAACCGCCACAGCACCCGGATGCGGTGGTTGCCCAGGTGGGCCAGCCAGTTGCACCCGTCCATCGCCACGAAGATCAGGCCGATGACCACCCAGTGCGGAGCCCATCCGGCCCGGGGCAGGACGATCCACGGCAGCGACCGGTGCGCCACGTCGGCGAACGACAGTGACAGCGCCACCACGAGGGGGGCCACGAGCGTGGCGTTCAGGAGTGCGTAGAGCGCATCCTGCCGATGGCCCCGGGCGATGAGCGGCCGACGCTGCGCGGGTCGCACCCGCTCGGCCACGAGGAGGACCGCCAGGATGCCCAGGGTCAACGGCCCGATGAGCACCACCCGCAGGCCCGACATCGTGTCGGCGAAGCCGGCACCACCCCAGCCGTCCACCCAACCGATGCCGATGAGGACGACGGCCGCAGCCACGATCCCCAGCGCTGGTAGGTAGACACGCCGGGACCGCTCCGATCCGGTCCGGGCCGCCCGCGGGGCATCCCGTTCCGGCCCGGGCCCATCGGCCGCATCCACGCGCGTGGCGGGATCCGGCGACGCCTCGACAGCGCCCGCATCGACACGGCTCGTGTCGACCAGGGCGCTAGAAGCCGACGCCACCCCCACCCCCTCCCGCCCCCGTCGTCGTGGTCGGGTTCCCCATCGGCGCCGATGCGGAGGTGCTCAGCACGAACCAGGTGCCGTCGACCCCCTGGCCCTTGTCCGTTCCGGGAGCGGTGTCGCCCTCGTAGTAGTACAGCCGGTGACCCTGGTAGGTGACCTGGGTCGATCCGTCCGGTCGACTGGCTGTGGACACGCTGCCCGACACCCCCGACGGCAGCACCGGCGAGGTCCCGGCCGGGACCACCAGAGGTGGCCACACGACGGCGCACTGGCCGGTGCAGGCGGTGGCGCCCGAGCTGTCCGAAGTGAAGTAGTAGAGCGTCCGTCCGTTCGGCCCGGTCAGGACGGATCCGACCGACGGGAGCGTCGACGCCGCCAGCCGGAGGGACGTGGTCGATCCACCGGTACCCCCCGACGTGGCCTTCGTGGTCGTCGGCGAGCTCTGTGAGGACCCGCAGGCGGCCGCCAGACCGCCGACGGCGAGGAGCGGGATGACCAGGAGCGGGGCTCGGAGCCGCCCGCGGCCTCGTCGTCGGGGGAGTCGCTTGTCGGGTGCAGCTGTGAGGTTCGTCATCGAGGGTGACTACCGACCGAGGACGTGATCCGTTCACCTCCCTCGCGGATTTCTCCCCGCGTCCTCCCGTCCGGCGGCTGCGGACCCCGGCGCGTCCGCCCGCGGCCGGCGGCATACTGAAGGGTCCCTGCGACACGGGACTCCTGCGACAAGGGTCCCCTGCTACAGGGGTCCCTTGCGACAGGGACCCCTGCGACCGGCCGTGTGGAGTCGACCATGCCCGAACTTCCCGAGATGCAGGCCCTCGCCGAGCGCCTCGACGCCGCCATCGCCGGTCGCGTCGTCACCGGGGTCGACCCGCTCGGGTTCACTGCGCTGAAGACGGTGTCCCCCGGGCCGGACGAGCTGGTCGGCCACTCGGTCACGGACGTCGGCCGACGCGGCAAGTACCTGGTGCTCGCCCTCGATGACGGTGTCCGGATCCTCGTCCACCTGTCCCAGGCCGGTCGGCTCGACATCGAGGCGGCGGCCAAGGCGACCCGACCCAAGGGCAGCGTGCTGCGCCTCCGGTTCGACGACGGCTCGGCCGTCCTCGTGCGTGAGCACGGAAGCCAACGCAAGGCGGGGTGGTGGGTGCTCGGCCCGGGCGACGACGGGCCCCTGGCGACCCTCGGACCCGAACCCGACGACGAGGCGTTCGCCGACCTGCTCCTGACCAGCGACTCCAACCGGCGGGTCCACACGGTGCTACGCGACCAGCGCACCCTGGCCGGCCTCGGCCGGGGCTACGTCGACGACGTGCTGAACGCCGTCGGCCTGTCCCCCTTCACCCCCCTGCGGTCGCTCACGGCCGAGCAGCGCTCGGCCCTGGTCGCCACGATCCGCTCGGTCCTCGCCGAGGCCTTGGACCAGGAACGCGGCCGCACGGGTGGCCTGTCCGAACCCAAACTGGGCCGACGGTTCGCCGTCCACAACCGGGCCGGGCAACCCTGTCCGCGTTGCGGGAAGCCGCTGATGCGCGTCTCCTACGAGTCGTACGAGATCGTGTACTGCAGTCACTGCCAGACGAACGGCCGTACGCTCGCCGACCGGCGCCTGTCACGGCTGCTCCGGTAGGGCCCACCTCGGACGCGGCGTCACTCGGCGGCGATCGCAGCCAGGACGTCGAGCTTGGCGGCCCGCCGGGCCGGCCAGGAGGCTGCCGCCAATCCGAGGAGCGCGGCGATCACCAGGAAGACGACCAGGTTCGAATAGGGGATCACGATGTCGGTGATCCCCTGCTTCTTCAGCGCCGCGGAAAGGGCCACCCCGAGACCGGTCCCGAGCACGAGACCGATGATCGCACCGAAGATCGAGAGGATCACCGCCTCGGAGCGGATCATGGCCCGGACCTGCCGGCGCCGCATGCCGACCGCCCGCAGCAGGCCGATCTCGTGGGTCCGCTCGAAGACGGACAGCATCAGTGTGTTGACGATGCCGATCAGGGCGATCAGCACGGCCAGCGCCAACAGGACGTAGACGATCCCCAGCAGCTGGTTGACCTGGGCCTGCTGGGTCTGCTTGAACTCGGCCTGGGTCTGGACCTTCACGTTCGGGTAGGGGGTGAGGCCGGTCCGTACCGCATCCTGCGCGGACGCACTCGTGCCGCCGGCCGCGGTGATCAGCACGGCCACGGGAAGGGGGTTGTCGAAGTGCTCGGCGAAGTAGCGGCCACTGACGAGGTAGCTGCCGAACACGGCGTTGGGCTCGTAGATCCCGCCGATCCGGATGGACGTGGCCCCGGTCCGGGCGAACGTGACCTTCTCGGAGGCCCCCACCACCAGGTGCTTGGCCTCGGCCGTGGTGGTGTCGATCAGCAGCTGGCCGTCGGCGAGGGCCTGCTCGCCCGAGCCGGACTGCATCCGCAGATTGATGGTGCGCGACAGCTGCGGGGTCGTGACGCCGCCCAGGGTGGCGACCGAGTCGCCGAGGAGGAACTGGCCGGTGTAGACGGTCGTGACGGCGGTCACCCCGGGGATCGTCGCCGCCGTGGTGGCCACCGAATCACTCATCTGGGTCGCGGGACCCCCGGCACCACCGCTGGTGACGATGTAGTCGGCGCGCACCGCCTGGTCGATGCTGGCGGTGGCCGACCGCGACAGCGACGCCCCGAAGACGGCGATCGTCGAGACGAGGGCCAGGCCGACCATCAGTGCGGCGGAGGTCTGGGCCGTGCGCTTCGGGCTCCGCATCGAATTCTCCCGGCCCAACTTGCCCGACGGGCCGAGGAGTGCGGCGAGTGGGCGCCCGATGGCACTCGACATCGGCCGGGCGACCAGCGGCGCCAGCATGCCCACGCCGAGGAACACGGCGACAGCCCCGACGCCCACCAGTTGGATGGCCGGAGCGGTCAGGCCGATGCCCAGGAGGACGGCCCCGCCCGCCAGCAGCAACGAGCCGGTCACCACCCGTCGCCGGGACGACTGGTCGGTCTCGGCGACCTGGTCGGAGATGGCCGCCATGGGGGCGATCCGGACGGCCCGGCGGGCCGGACTGATCGCCGACACCACCGTGACACCGACCCCGACGACCAGCGCGGCGACCACGGTGCGGGTCTGGAAGACGAGTCCGTTCGACGGGAGGGTGATCCCGAAGCCCTTCAGTAGCGCCTGCAGGCCCACGGCGGCCAGTACCCCGAGACCCAGTCCCACCAGCGAGGCGACCAGTCCCACGATGGCCGCCTCGGCCAGGACCGAGCGGAAGACCTGGCGCCGACTCGCACCCAGGATCCGCAGGAGTGCGAGCTCCCTCGTCCGCTGGCCCACGATGATCGAGAAGGTGTTGAAGATGGTGAAGCCGCCCACGAACAGGGCGATGAAGGCGAAGATGAGCAGGGCGGTCGAGAAGAACCCGAGGGCGTTGTTGATGGTCGAGGCCTGCTCGTCGGCCACGGTCTGACCCGTCACCACCTCCACGCCCGGGGGCAGCGTCCGGGCGATGGCCCGCTGGACCTGGGCCTTGTCCGCCCCCGGCGCGGCCAGCACGTTCACCGTGTCGTACTGGCCGACCCGGTTGAACAGCTGCTGGGCGGTGGGAAGCCAGAAGGCGGCGATCGTGGCGCCGGCCAGGTTGTTGGCCGTCCCGAACTGGGCGATGCCCGAGATGGTGAACGTCTCCGACGGCCCCATCAGCAGGATGCGCACCTGCTCGCCCACGCGGAAGTGGTATTTGGACGCCGTGCCGGCGTCGACCACCACCTGGTGGGGGGTCGTGGGGGCCGTGCCCTGTCGGAGCTTGAGGGCGGACAGCGACGGGTTGGGATCGAAGGACGTGCCGATCGTCGGGGCGCCCCCGGTGGTCACGGCCTTACCGTCGTGGGACACGAACTGGGCGTACCCCGACGCCGTGCCGTTGGCCGCGGCCACCCCGGGCACGACGCGCACGCTGGCGGCCACCGACTCGGGGATCGGGTTGCGGACGGCCCCGCCGTTCCCCGTGAAGGCCGCATGGCCGCGTACGACGAAGCTGACGTTCTGGTAGACGTTGGCGAACAGGCTGTCGAAGGTGGCGTGCAGCGTGTCCGTGAGGATCAGCGTGCCGGACACGAACATCACGCCGAGCACGATGGCCAGTGCCGTCAGGCCGAGGCGCAGCTTGTGGGCCAGGACGCCCTTGACCGTGGCCCGCCACATCTCAGGTGCTCAGCGCCTTCATCTGCTCGAGGATCGCGTCGGCGGTCGGCGCCTGGAGGTCGGCGACCACCAGTCCGTCCGCCAGGAACACGACGCGGTCGGCATGGGCCGCGCCACGGGGGTCGTGGGTCACCATGGCGATCGTCTGGCCGAAGTCGTCGACCGAGCGCCGCAGGAAGCCGAGCACCTCGGACGAGGAGTTGGAGTCGAGGTTGCCCGTGGGCTCGTCGGCGAAGACGAGGTCGGGCCGGCCGACGAGCGCCCGCGCACAGGCGATCCGCTGCTGCTGGCCGCCCGACAGCTCCTTGGGGAGGTGGTCGAGGCGGTCACGGATGGCGAGCTGGTCGACCAGGTGGTCGAACCAGGCCTGGTCGACGTCACGGCCGGCCAGGTCGGAGGGCAGCAGGATGTTCTCCTTGGCGGTGAGCGTGGGGACCAGGTTGAAGGACTGGAACACGAAGCCGATCCGGTCGCGCCGGAGCCTGGTGAGCCCGGCGTCGTCGAGCCGCTGGATCTCCTCGTCCCCTACGAACACCTGTCCCGACGTCGGCGCGTCGAGGCCGGCCATGCAGTGCATCAGGGTCGACTTGCCCGATCCGGACGGACCCATCACCGCGGTGAATTTCGCCCGTTCGATCGCCACGGTCACCCCGGCCAGGGCGTCGACCCGGGCCTCGCCGGTCCCGTAGGTCTTGACCAGGTCGACGGTCCGCGCCGCCGCGGTCCGGGGCGGTGCCGCGTGGTCGCCGGCGTCGGTGATCGCCATCTCGGGGAACCTTCCGTCTGCGGATGTGGGGCGAACCGGGTCGGGAACCGGGACGTGCCGCCCGGGGCGTCCGGGTGCGCCGCTGGTCAGGGTAGCCGGTCGGACTTCCGGCCCACCGGTTCCGGGGCACCCGACCACCGCACCCCGTCGCCCCCGATGGCCTGCCCGGCGGAGGTCCCGGCAACCGTCAGCCGGTCACGGCAGCCCTCCCGGCCGGAAGCCGATCCGGCGCACCGGCAGCGGGCGGATCTCGGCATCCCGGCGGGCCACCTCGTCGGCGATCCCGTACTCGACCGCCTCGTCCGGCGTGAGGAACCGGCCGGCGGCCGCATCCGCGGCCACCTCCTCGACCGTCCGACCCGCAGCCCGGGCCACGCACCCGCACAGCGCCGTCCATTCGTCCCGATGGGCCGCCGCCAACGCGCCGAGTTCACGCGCACTCCCCCGGAACCCGACGGCGGGCTCGGCCAGGCGCAGCGACGCGTGCAGGGCCACGGTGCGGTGGTCGCACACGGCGAGCACCGCCAGCGCGGGACCGTGCACCCGTCCCGACACGAACGCGCGGACGGGTACGCCGAGCAGGTCGATCACGTCCACCACGGCGAGCGCCGCCGCCGATGTGCCCGTGGCACTGTCGATTCGGAGCTCCACCGCCTCGTCTCCCACGGCGTCGAGCGTCATCAGCCGGGCCACGACGTCCGTGGCCGCCTGGTCGTCGAGGGGCCCCGACAGCTGCACGACGCGCTTGGCGAACAGGCGCTGCTCCAGCCAGTCCCCCACCTCCGCCGCGGGACCGGACCCCTCGCCGGTCATCCCTCGGACCCCTCGGTCGCCACATCGGCCAGCGTCCAGTCCAGGCGCCGTCCGAGCGCCGTGGCATACCGGTCGACCGTCGAGAGGAGGACGTCCGACGCCCCGTTCTCGATCCGGGCCACGGCCGACTGCGACGTGCCCATCCGGGCCGCCACCTCGGTCTGGGACAGTCCGAGGGCGCGGCGCCGGTCCGCCAGCTCGTCGCTCAAAGCCTGCCGACGCGCCGACAGCTCACGGAACCCTGGGAACACCGACTCACGTCGCTCGGTCATCACCCTCCTCGTCCGGGCACCCCCGGCGTCCCGGGTCGCACGCCTCGGTCAGACTATCGCTGTCATGATATCTCGTCCATGAGATATCATGACAGCGATATCCGGTGGAGGTCCCGCCGGAGGCCAGAGGAGGTCCCGGTGCACCCACGACACAGCCTGATCCCCACGGTGGTCGACGAGTCCGGTCGGGGCGACCGCGCCTACGACATCTACTCCCTCCTGCTCCGGGAGCGGATCGTCTTCCTCGGCCAGGAGGTCGACGACCAGGTCGCCAACCTGATCATCTCGCAGATGCTCTTCCTCGAGGCCCAGGATCCGGAGAAGGACATCCACCTCTACATCAACTCGCCCGGCGGAATGGCGTACGCCGGTATGGCCATCTACGACGTCATCCAGCACGTCCGACCGGCGGTCTCGACCATCTGCGTCGGCATGGGGATGTCCGCGGCGGCGATGGTCCTGTGCGGCGGCGCGCCCGGGAAGCGCCTGGCCCTGCCCAACGCGCGGATCATGATCCACCAGGGGAGCGCGGGAACCCGTGGGGCGCCGAGCGACATGGAGATCCAGCTCCGCGAGGTCCTGGCCCTCACCCGGCGGATGGGCGAGATCATCGCCCACCACAGCGGACGGCCCGTCGACGAGGTTATGCGCGACATCGACCGCGACTACTTCATGACCCCTGACGAGGCCATCGAGTACGGGCTCATCGACGGGGTGATCAGCCCGAGGACCGGCCTGCTGGCCGCGACGGGCGCCGCCGCCTGACCCGTCGCCCAGCGACCCGCACCCCCGCGACGACCCCATGGGCGTCGTCGCCGGCCCGTGTCCCGTGACGCCGCCGCGTCGGCCCAGTGTCTACGATGCCACCGGGGTCGACAGGGAACGAGGTGGCCCATGCGTCAGCGTGCGACGGCCGGTGCGGTGGGAGTGGCGGTGGCCGCACTCGCCCTGGTGCTGGCCGGGTGCAGTTCCCGTTCGGTGGGGGGTCCGCAGACCGCGGCCGCACCCGGCTCGACGGGCACGGTCGTCCGGGCGTCAGCCACGACGACCACCCCGGCCCTCGCCACCGCCGGTACGGAGTCACCCGGGTCCTCCATCCCCTGGGCGCAGGTCGGCCCGGGCTGGATGGTCGCCCTGTGGGGTCCGCACGCCGCGGTCGCTGCCGGATCCGGATCGGCCGGGTGGGAGCGGCAGACCACGACCGTGTACCTGGTCGACCCCGTCGGGGGCCGCTACCGGGTGACCACGCTGCCCGCACCGTCCGACTATTCGCTGGTCGACTGGTCGGGTGACGGGCGTCGCGTCCTGCTGCTCGAGCCCGGTGGCAGCGGTGGCTCCACCTTCGACGACCTCGACCTGACGACCGGCCGGGTGCTGCACTCCGTCACGCAGTCCGAGAACGCCTCGGCCAGGTTCACCAGGCCGACCGGCCAGGCCCTCCTCGTGTGGACCGCCGGCGTGGACCAGGCGCCGACCACGCTCGTCCGCACCTCGTGGTCGGGTGCGACCCAGCTCAGCTACCCGGACAGCTACCCGGGACTCGGCACGCTGTCGACGTCCGTGCTATCCGGACTCGACGGAACGCAGCTGGTCGTGGGCACGACGAGCGGGATGGCGCTGGTGGCCAACGACGGGACCTTCGTCCGGGCGATCGGGCCCCCGGGACGCAACTGCACCCCGACCCGGTGGTGGGACACCGACGACCTGATCGCGTCGTGCCAGCCACCGTCGTCGAGTGGTGCATCCGGGCCCTCGCTCTGGATCGTCCCCGTCGGCGGACAGGCGGCCACGCAGCTGACCGATCCCCAGGCGCCCGACTACGGCGACGTCGATGCCTGGCAGGTGGGCTCCGCCACCTATGTCCAGGCGTTGGAGGGCTGCGGCTCGGAGTACCTCGCACTGCGCAATCCGGACGGCACGACGGCGAAGGTCGCCGTGCCGGGGGCGACCGACAGCGTCCAGGTCATCGGCGCCCACCAGACCCAGCTGGCGCTGCTCGCCCAGTTGGCCTGCGGGTCGGGGGAGACGCTCTTCTGGTTCGACCCGGCGACCGCGACGGACACGCCGCTGCTGGGGCCGCAGGTGAACGGCGGTGGCGTCCTGGCCGCCCTCCCGTACCCGGGCCTCCAGCCCTGAACCGTCGAGGTGGTGACGAGGTCATGACGCCTGACGGATCGCCCTCCACCGACCGTGCCGTGTCGCCGTCGCCGATGCTCGAGATCTTCGTCCGGAACGCGGCGCGTCTGTTGCCGGCCTCCGAGCAGGCCGCGCTCGGGCGCCGTGCCGCCGCCATCGCCGGAACCACGTCGGAGGCCGACGGCCGACGCGCCCGGAGGTGTGCCGAGTGGGCGATGGAGGTCGCCGCCCGGACGGACCCGTCCCACCCCGGGTGGGCACGCGTCCACGAGCTCCATCGGCAGTGGCGCGCCCTGTGGTTCGGGGTCCGGATGGGTACCTCAGGACCCCGGGGCCCGATGCCCATCGTCGGCGAAGACGTGCGCATCCAATGGGTCGACGAGGCGGTCGAGGTGGCCCGCCGTATCGGCGAGGAGGAGGGATGGGAGCACGCCCCCTGGGAGGCACTCCTCGACGAGCTGATCGCCATGGAGGGGACGGGACCGTGACCGGGTGCCGGCGGCACCGGGCACCGGTCGACGCCGCACCGGGGAATTCGACCCTTCACAAAACGACGATCGGGGCGCACACTGGAGGAGAGGGATCCGGAGCGGATCCCGAAGGAGGTTGCCGATGGGCAGAATGCACCGAGGTACCTCATCCTGAGCGGGAGCGTCGAGGGAGTGACCGGGCGGTTGCCCGGTAGGCCCGGGTAGTACACGGCAAGCGGCTCGCAGTGGGAGCGGTGCAGCGGCGGGGCGAGGATGTCCCCACCGGTTGCCATCTCCCGGCGGCCTCCCGGCTCGGAGTACAACTGAAGGCGAGCGCCCGGTCCCCGCCGTTGTGTGGGACGGGCGCTCTGCCATGTCCGGCGACGAGCCGCCGGTGAGCACCCGGCCCGGCCGGTGGGACCTCACTGGTGGCGCATGATCCGCTCGAGTTCCCGTGCGGGGTCCGTCGGGGCGAGCGGGCCCACCGTGATGGACACCCCGACGAGTGACCGCGGTGCCGGGGCCGGCGGCTGGTAGTCCGTGCACACCGGGAAGGGCCTGCTGTAGCCGACCGTCAGGAATGCACCGTCGGGTGACCAGGCCAGCGGGGGGTGGACGTCGAGCAGGACCCGGGTCAGCTCGGTGCCGTCCCCGGTCAGCACGACCTCGAGGGATCCGTCGACCAGACGACCCTCCGCCATGAGGAGGCCGCCGCCGGCCATGCCGGCGGGAAGATCGGCGGCGACGGTGTGGGCACCGCCCTTCCCGGCCAGGCACCACCGGGACTGCCCGTCGGCCAGGTACCAGGCCCATCCCGAGTTCCAGTCGCCCTGCTCGCACAGCACCGCCGTCTCGACCACAGGGAGCGCACCGTCGAACGCGGCCACCATCCGGAACCCGCCGGCGATGTTCGGCCCGACCACCTCGTGGACCTTGTCACCCGGGCGCAGCTGGTAGGCCAGCCGAGGTGCCGTCCACGGGGCGCGCATGTGACGGATCCGGGTCATGTGCCCGTCGTCGATCGGTAGCACCTGGTTGCGGTCGGCCTCGGCGAACCACAGCTGCACCAGTTCGTCGAGCAGCTCGGGCCGCTCGTCGGCCAGGTCGTCGATCTCGGTGGGGTCGACCCGGGTGTCGTAGAGCTCCCAGCGGTCCGTGGCGAAGTCGTGGCTGCCCACGATGCGCTCGCGTTCGGCGGCGGTCAGCTGGTTCACGTGGTTCGTGACGGCCTTCCATCCGTCGCGGTAGATGGCGCGGCTCCCCCAGCACTCGTAGTACTGCACGGGGTGCGGGTCGGGTGCTGTGGGGTCGAGCACGGTCGGCACCAGGGTCGACCCGTCGAAGCTCATCTGTCCGATGCCGTCCACCACGTCGGGCAGGTCGATGCCGCAGAGCTCGAGGACCGTCGGCAGGACATCGGTGGCGTGGCAGTACTGGTGCCGCAGTGCGCCGCGGTCCCCGATGCCCGGTCCCGCCAGGACGAACGGGTCGCGGACGCCGCCTTCGAAGGTGTACCGCTTCCATCGGCGGAAGGGCGTGTTGCCGGCGAGTGCCCACCCCCACGGGTAGTGGCCGCTCGAACCGAACCCGCCGAGGTCGTCGATGTGGGCCAGTTCGTCGTCGATGTCGTCGGGCTCGTCGGAGATGTAGTGGCCGAGCTGGTTGTAGGTCCCGTTGGGTCCGCCTTCGGCAGACGCACCGTTGTCCGAGACGCACAGGACGAGCGTGTGGTCGAGTTCGCCGGTCGCCTCGAGGTGGTCGAGGATCCGTCCCACCTGGTGGTCGGCGTGGGCGATGAACGCCGCGCAGACCTCCATCATGCGGGCGTAGAGGCGACGCCGGGGCTCGTCGATCGTCGACCACTCCTCCACCCACGGTGGCCGGGGGGACAGCGGCGTGCCCTCGGGAAGGATGCCGAGTTCGAGCTGTCGACGATGGGTCGCCTCGCGCCAGGCGTCCCAGCCCTCGTCGAACCGGCCGTGGAACCGCTCGATCCACTCGTCGGGCACCTGGTGCGGGGCGTGCGGTGCGGCCGAGCCGTACCAGAGGAAGAAGGGGCGGTCGGGATGGGACAGGCGGAGCTCCCGGAGGTACGCGATGGCGTTGTCCGCCAGGTCGGCCTCCAGGTGGTAGCCCTCCTCGGGGGTCCTCGGCGGCTCGACGTGGTTCGTGTCGCGCACCAGGTTGGGCGTCCACTGGTTCGTCTCACCGTTGAGGAACCCGTAGTAGCGGTCGAAGCCCAGGCTCGTCGGCCACATCCCGTAGGGGCCGGTGTCGCGTTCGTCGCGGGGCACGAGGTGCCACTTGCCGACACAGAACGTGGCGTAGCCGTCGGCCCGGAGGATCTGGGCGAGGGTTCCCGCCGATCTCGGGAAGTGGCTGGCATATCCGGGAAAGTTCGTCGGGAGGTCGGGGAGCATGCCCATGCCGACGCGGTGGTGGTTCCGGCCGGTCAACAGGCACGAGCGGGTGGGTGAGCACACGGCGGTGGTGTGGAAGTTCGTGAACCGGAGCCCCCGGGCGGCCAGCCGGTCGACGGTCGGTGTCTCGAGGTCCGAGCCGTAGCCACCGAGGTGGGCGAAGCCGAGGTCGTCGAAGACGATCACCAGGACGTTCGGCGCCCCGCTGCGGTAGGGCTGCGGCGCCGGTGACCGCGGCGTCTCGGCCATCGACAGCGGTCGTGTCTCCACGGTCATCCGATCCGTCCCCTCCCCGTGCGTCCGCACGGTGTCGCCGCCGAGGGTACGACGTGGGCGAGCGGGGCACCAGGGGTCGTCGGCCGGTCGGGCGGCGGCGGGTCGCCGGGGGCCGGGCCGCCCGTCGGCGGTGCCTCCGGTGCGCCCGGTCCTGACCTGGCCAAACACGCGGACTCCGGGTGCGATCCGGTGGGGCCGACGACGTCGCGCGGACCGCGGGCGCCGAGGTCGTAACCTGGGCCGGTGAGCCCCCGTACCGAATTCTCGCGTTCGACCATCTGGAGTGTGGGACACGCAGAGGCACCGGAGGTCGTCACGTCGGCCTGGATCGACGAACAGCTGGCGGACACGTTCGAGCGGTGCGGCATCCGACCCGGACTGCTCGCCTCCGTGGCCGGCATCCTCGAGCGCCGCTGGTGGCCCGAGGCGGTCACGTTCGACGAGGCGGCGGCCCTGGCCGGTCGCCGGGCCCTCGAGCTGGCCGACGTGGCCCCTGCCGAGGTCGACCTGCTCATCTCCACCTCGGTCTGCAAGCACCACCTGGAGCCCAGCGTGGCCTGCTCGGTGCACCACCGGCTGGAGCTCGGACCCGAGTGCGTCAACTACGACCTCGGCAACGCCTGCCTGGGCTTCGTCAACGCCATGCAGGTCGGCGCCATGGCTATCGAGACCGGTCAGGCGGGGACGGTGCTGATCGTCGACGGCGAGGGCAGCCGGTACACCCAGCTGGCGACCATCGAGCGACTCCGCCAGCCGACGGCGACGGCGGGCGACGTCTTCGACCAGTTCGCCTCGCTGACCCTCGGTTCGGGCGGCGCGGCCATGGTCATGGGGGGGCCACGCGAGGGTGCACACCGCTACCTCGGTGGGATCACGCGAGCCGCCACGGTCCATCACGACCTGTGTGTCGGCGACCTCGACACCATGCGGACCGACACCGCGGCGCTGCTCGAGAACGGGCTCGCCCTCGCCAAGGAGGCCTTTGCCGCATCGGTCGAGGCGGGGTGGGAGTGGACGGCGTGCGACCGCTACGTCATGCACCAGGTGTCCGCCGTCCACACCACCAGGCTGTGCGACCTCCTGGGGGTCGACATGGACCTGGTGCCGCTCACCTACCCCCAGTTCGGCAACATGGGCCCCGCCGCCGTGCCCTACACGTTGTCCACCATCGCGGAGGAGCTCTCGCCCGGCGATCGGGTGCTGTTGATGGGCATCGGCTCAGGACTCAACTGCGCCGCGGCCGAGCTCGTCTGGTAGGCGTGCCCGACTCCCCGCCCGCCGCCGGCGGTCCGGCGGCGCCCGTCCTGTCCCCGACGCCCGCCCAGCTGTCCGACTGGGGGCTCGATCCCACCTGGTCCCGGCGTGTCGTCATCGACGGCTCGGACGGACGTCCGGTGGACTGGCACGTCCTGGACACCGGACCGGGTCCGGCCGGCACGCTGGTCTGCGTCCACGGCAACCCGTCGTGGGGCTACGTGTGGCGCGACCTGCTGACCACGCTGTCACCGGCGTGGCGGGTGATCGCCGTCGACCAGACGGGAATGGGCTGGTCCGAGCGGGGCCGGCCCCGACGGCTGGCCGACCGGGTCACGGAGCTGGTCGCCTTCTGTCGCCAGGAGGTGGAGGGCCCCCTCGTCCTGGCGGCCCACGACTGGGGCGGGCCCATCGCGGTCGGTGCCTCCGGGCCGCTCCAGGCCGAGGCCCTCGTCCTGGGCAACACCGCCGTGGCCAAGCCCGACGACGTCGCCGTCCCCCCGCTCATCGCCGTGGCGCGGCGACTGGTCGACCTCGTCTGCCGTCGCACGCCGACGTTCGTCGAGGGGACCGCACGGATGACCGCCCGTGAACACCGCGACGCCCTGCGCGCCCCGTACCGCACGCCGGAGCGACGCGAGGCGGTCCGGGACTTCGTGGCCGACATCCCGGTGGGACCGGGCGACCCGTCGTACGCGGCGCTCCAGGCCTGTGCCGCGGTCCTCGACGAACGGCAGGTGCCGACGCTGCTGCTGTGGGGCGGCCGCGACCCCGTGTTCCACGACCGCTTCCTCGCCGACCTGCGGTCGCGCATCCCCGGGGCCGACGTGGAGCGGTTCGCCGGTGCCGCCCACCTGGTCACGCTCGACGCACCGGTCGGCCCGGTCGTGGCCCGTTGGCTGGCCGACCAGCGCGGTCGATCGGTGACCGACCCCGCCGGGGACACCGACCCCGCCGCGCCGTTCAGCTCCGTCCTCGACTCGCTGGCCACCCGCCGTCACGACACCTCCCTCGCCTATGACGGTCCGGACGGGACCCTCTCCTGGACCGACCTCGACAGCCGGTCCTCGCAGGGCGCCCGCACCCTGCAGCTCGCCGGGCTCCGTCCGGGAGACCGCGTGTCACTGCTGGTGCCGCCCAGCTGCGAGCTGCTGGTGGCCGCCGGTGCCGTGTGGAAGGCGGGCGGGGTGCCGGTCGTAGCCGACGCATCCGCCGGTGTCCGCCAGCTCCGCCGACTGCTGCGGGCCGCCGCGCCGAAGTTCGTGGTGGGTACCCGTGTCACGGTGGGCCTGTCCGCCGCCCTGCGGTTCGCCCCGGGCGCCACCCGGGTGGTGGTGGGACCGGCCCCGGGGACCCGGCTGCCCGGCGTCGCCGCCCTCGAGCCCGAGGGGCCGGCCGGCGCCGAGTTCGTCCCGGTCCCGCTCCGGGCCACCGATGTCGCCGCGATCGTCCACACCTCCGGGGCCACCGGACCGGCCAAGGCCGTCCGCTACACGCACGGTGCACTGGCCGCCCAACGCGACGTGGTCGGACCCCTGTTCGACATGCGCCAGGGCGACGCCTTCACCACCTCGTTCGGGCCGTTCATGCTGCTCGCGCCGTCGCTGCAGATGACCTGTGTGCGCCCCGACTTCCCCGTCGAGCGGCCCTCCGCCCTCGGGTTCGACGAGCTCCTGGCCGCCACGGCCAGGGCGACGGTGACCGTGGCGTGGCTGTCCCCCGCCTCGGCCCGGCGGATCGTGGCCACCGCTCACGGCCGGACCGCCCCGATCGCCCTCGTGATGCTGGCCGGCGCGCCGATCCCGCCCGATCTGGTCGCAGGGGTCCGGGCCGTCACCGTCGGCGACGTCCGCACGCCGTGGGGTATGACCGAGTGCCTTCCGGTCACCGACGGCACCGAGCCCGAGGCGAACGGACCGTCGGGGGGGAATTCGACCGGACGGCCCGTCCCCGGATGCTCCGTGGTGGTCACCTCGCTCGACGACCCCGCCGACCCGGTACCCGGCGACGCATGGGGCGAGCTGCTGGTGCGAGCCCCGTGGATGTTCGACGGCTACGACGCCGCCTGGACGGCCGACGCCGACACCTGGGTCGACGTCGGCGGATGTCGCTACCACCGCACGGGCGACGTCGGCTACGTGCACGGAGGGCTGGTGTTCCACCTGGGCCGCCGCACCCATGTACTCGACACCGCCGGCGGCCCGCTGGCCAGTGTGGCGGTCGAGGAGCCCGTCCGGACCGCTGTGGCCCGGTCCGTCGCCGCCGTGGGCATCGGCCCGGCGGGTGCGCAGGTGGTGTGCCTGGTCGTGGACGGGCCGGACGGCCTCGAGGTGGCCGGGGCGGACCTGCGTGCCGTGGTTCGGGCGAGCGCACCGGTCGCGGTGGCCGCCGTCCTGGTGGGTCGGCTGCCCGTCGACCGACGGCACGAGTCGAAGATCGACCGGACGGCACTGGCGGTCGATGCCGGACGGCTGCTGGCCGGACGGTGAAGGTCCTGGTCACCGGCGGGTCGAGCCTGCTCGGTGGCGCCGTCGCCCGGCAGCTGCTGGCGCGGGGCGACGCCGTGACCTGCTTCCAACGTCGACCGAGCGACACGGGCGCCGCCGACGTCCTGGGCGACGTGCGGGACGGCGACGCGGTCCGTTCGGCCACCGAAGGGCACGACGCCGTCGTCCACCTCGCCGCGCTGGTGGCCCCCCGTCCGGCGTGGGCCGACGCCTACGCGGTCAACGTGGTGGGCACCGGGCACGTCGTGGACGCCGCCGTCTCGTGCGGGCGCCTCGTCCACGTGTCGTCACCGTCGGTGGCCTTCGACGACCGGCCGGCCGTCGGCGCCGGGGCCGGGGAAGCGCGCTACGCCGGGGACGACGCCTACACCCACACCAAGGCGCTGGCCGAACGCCTGGTACTCCGACGGTCGAGCGTGCCCACCGTGGTCCTGCGCCCCCACCTCGTCTGGGGTCCCGGCGATACCCAGCTGATCGGTCGGATCGTGGAACGGGCCCGCCAGGGGCGCCTGGCCCTGCCCGACCACGGACGGTCCCTCGTCGACACCACCTACGTGGACGACGCCGCTGCCGCGGTCGTGGCGGGACTCGACCGCACGGCGGACACCGACGAGGCCTGGGGGTGCCCCTGGGTCGTCACCGGTGACGACCCCCGACCACTGGTGGAACTCGTCGAGGGCATCCTGCGGGCGGCCGGGCTCGACGAGGCGATCCGATCGGTGCCCGCGCCGGTGGCGTCCGTGGTCGGCCGACTCGTCGGCCGCATGTGGCCCGGTGACGAGCCGCCGCTGACCCACTTCGCCGCCCGCCAGCTGTCGGTGGCGCACTGGTTCGACCAGCGCGCCAGCCAGCGGGTCCTGCGCTGGCGACCTGAGGTGGATGTCGACGAGGGGCTCGGCCGCCTGGCCGCCTGGTACGCCGCGCGCTGAGCGCGTCAGCCGGTTCCGCCGGTTCAGCCGTGCCGGCCGTACCGCCGTGCGGCCGGATCAGCCCTCCGGTACGACCTCGTGGGCCGCGTCGCCGGCCAGCGACCGGTTGCGACGCATGCCCCGGACGCCGCGCAGGCTGAGCTTGAGGTCGAAGCCCTTCGACGAGGACGCCGGTGGCGGGCGCATGTACAGGTCCCGGGTCAGCGGCGCTTCGCCGGACCGGGGGGCCGAGGTCCGGTCGTCGACGTCCGTGCCGATCACGCCCGGCCCGGTTGCCGCCGGGGGGACCCAGTCGTCCGGACCAGGCACGGCGCCACGGTCGGACAGCGCGCCCCCTTCGGACAGCGCGGCGACCGTGGCCTCGAGGCCCAACGCACCGGCCCGGAGCTCCTTCAGCATCGAATGGCAGCCCACGGAGTCGATCGGACTGAGTGGAAAGCCGGAGGTGGCCCGCTCGGCCAGCTGCACGGCCGCCTGGTCCACCTCGAAGTAGCCGGCGCGCAGCCGGTCCGGGCAGGCGGGATCACGGTAGCCCCGGCGGTAGCGGAGGAGGGTCTCCCACAGATGGGCCTGCCAGTAGCGCAGGTGGTTCTCCTCGGTGTCCTCGGGGGAACGCACCCGGGCGACGGCCGGGAGGCGGACCAGTTCAGGATCGGTCCCGGGTGGGAACGGATTGGCCACGACCGCCTCCACCGCCTCGAAACTGTGTCCCTCGTGCCCCACGGTGCCTCGGTGTCGGTCGTCGTGTCCGTCGTCCTGGCGTCGGGGGTGCCACTGGCCGGATCCCCTGCCTGCGCCCACCCTACAAGGGGCCGCCCACCCCGGCCCACTCGCCGCAGCCTGCCCGGGACCGCCGCGCCCGGGTCCCCGGCCCGGTCAGGCGCCGAGGGCGGCGGCCACCACCGCGCCCGCCTGCTCCGCCTCGAGCAGGAAGCCGTCGTGACCGAACTCGGAGGTGATGACCGTGCAGGCGCGGCGTCCGGGGAGCAGCCCGGCCAGGTCCTGCTGCAGCGCCAGGGGATAGAGCCGATCGGTGTCGATGCCCGCCACCTCGACCCGTGCGGTCACCCGTGCCAGGGCTGCGGTCACACCGCCCCGTCCCCGCCCGATGTCGTGGCGGTTCATCGCCTCGCTCAGCACCACGTACGAGTTGGGGTCGAAGCGCCGGGCGAGCTTCTCGCCCTGATAGGCGAGGTACGACTCCACGGCGAACCGACCGCCCGACAGGGGGTCCTCCTCGCCCTGGGGGCGGCGGCCGAACCGGAGGTCGAACTCGGCCCCCGTGCGGTAGGTGATCTGGCCGATCCCCCGAGCCAGGGCCATGCCGGTCACCGGCTCCCGGCCCGTGCCGTAGTAGTCACCGTCCTGGAAGTCGGGGTCGAGTCGCACGGCGCGGCACTGGACCGAGCACAGGGCGATCTCCTCGGCGGTGGCCGAGGCCCCGACGGCCAGCACGGCGGCGCGGTCGACACGGTCCGGCTGGCCGACGCACCATTCGAGCACCCGCATGCCGCCCATCGATCCGCCCACCACGCCCGCCCACCGGTCGATGCCGAGGTGGTCGGCCAGCAGGACCTCGGCGGACACCTGGTCGCGGATGGTCAGCCTCGGGAAGCGCGAGCCCCAGGGGGCCCCGTCCGGTGCGGGCGACGACGGCCCCGTGGTCCCCTGGCAGCCACCGAGGACGTTGGGGCACACCACGTACCAGCGGTCGGTGTCGATGGCCGCGCCCGGGCCGATCAGCGGGTCCCACCACCCCGGCGTCGGGTGCCCGCGACCGGCCGGGCCGGCGGCGTGCGAGTCGCCGGTCAGTGCGTGCAGGAGGAGCACGGCATTCGAGCGCGCCGCATCCAGGGTCCCCCAGGACTCATAGGCGACGGTCACCCCGGGGAGGGTGGCACCGCCCTCCAGCCGCAGCCCGCCCTCCCCCTCGGCCAGCCTGGCGAAGCGACGTCGGCCCGGCTCGTCGCCGGGCTGCCAGGACAGCGCTGCCGGAGCGTCCGTCACGCCCCCTTTGCTGCGGCGAACCCGAGCTCGAGGTCGGCCAGGATGTCCTCGACCGACTCGATGCCGATGCACAGCCGGACCAGGTCCGGCGTGACGCCGGTGGAGACCTGCTCGGCCTCGGTCAGCTGCGAGTGCGTGGTCGAGGCCGGGTGGATGGCGAGACTGCGCACGTCCCCGACGTTGGCCAGGTGGCTGAACAGCTCGAGACCCTCGATGAACCGGCGACCGGCGTCGGCGCCCCCGTCGATGCCGAAGGCCAGGATGGCCCCGCCACCACGCGGTAGGTACTGCTGCTGGCGGGCGTGCCAGGGGCTGGACGCCAGACCCGGGTAGGCGACCCACGCCACCTCGTCGCGGGCCTCGAGCCAGGCCGCCACCGCCGCGGCGTTCTGGACGTGGCGCTCCATGCGGAGGCTGAGGGTCTCGACACCCTGGATGAACAGGAACGAGTTGAACGGCGTGACCGCGGGACCGAGGTCGCGGAGGTACTGCAGGCGCGCCTTGAGCACGAACCGGGCCGGGAACAGCGGGTCGGGGAGGTCGCCGAAGACCAGGCCGTGGTAGCTCGGGTCCGGCTCGGTGAATCCGGGGAACCGGCCGCTGCCCTCGTAGTCGAAGGTGCCACCGTCGACGATCACGCCGCCGATCGAGGTGCCGTGGCCGCCGATGAATTTGGTGGCCGAGTGCACGACGATGTCGGCCCCGTGGGCCAGCGGATTGCACAGGTAGGGCGTGGCCAGGGTGTTGTCGATGACGAGCGGGAACTTGTGCTCGTGGGCGATGGCGGACACGCCCGCGAAGTCGAGCACGTCACCTTTCGGGTTGCCCAGGGTCTCGGCGTAGAACGCCTTGGTGTTCGGACGGATGGCAGACCGCCACGCGTCGAGGTCGTCGGGGTCGTCCACGAACGTGACCTCCACGCCGAGCTTGGGCAGCGTGTAGTGGAAGAGGTTGTAGGTCCCCCCGTAGAGCGAGGCCGACGACACCACGTGGCCGCCGTTCTCGGCCAGGTTGAGGAGGGCGATCGACTCGGCGGCCTGTCCGCTCGCCACGGCCAGGGCGGCCACGCCGCCCTCGAGGGCGGCGATCCGCTCCTCGAACACCGCCTGGGTGGGGTTCATGATCCGGGTGTAGATGTTGCCCAGTTCCGACAGGCCGAAGAGGGCGGCCGCGTGGGCGGTGTCGCGGAACGTGTAGCTGGTGGTCTGGTAGATCGGTGTGGCGCGGGCGCCGGTCGTCGGGTCGGGAGCGGCCCCGGCGTGGATCTGGCGGGTCTCGAATCCCCACTCGGACATGGTGCGACTCCTTCGACGGTGTGACGTGCGGTCCACGGAGGACCGGCACTGACGGGACCCGATACTGGCAAAAGTTGACCAACTTGGTCAACTACGACGGTCGGCGCCCCGTGCGGTCCACCCGTCGTGATGACCCCGGCTCGCCGTTCCGTCGGACCCTAGGGTGGGGCGAACGCCCCGCCCCGGGGCCCGAACCGAGGAGCGTCACCGGTGCGCACGTCCGCAGAGAGCATGGCCGCCTACACCGACATGCGGGAGCGGCTCAGTGTCGTCCTCGCCGATGTCGACGACGACACGGCGGCCGCCACGGCCGTGCCCGCCTGTCCGGGTTGGTCGGTCGCCGACCTGGCCGCCCACGTCTACGGCGTGGCGAGGGACGTCTCCGACGGCAACGTGGACGGTGCCGGAACCGACGCCTGGACGGCGTCCCAGGTGGAGCGCTTCGCCCCGCTCGGCCTGGCGGCCACCGTGGCGGCGTGGAACGAGGTCGGGCCGGGGTTCGAGGCGTCGGCGAGCGGCTTCCCCGAGGCCATCGCCGCCCAGATCGTCTTCGACTCGGGCGCCCACGAACAGGACGTCCGCGGCGCCCTCGTGCGCCCCGGCGCCCGTGACGCAGCCAGTGTCCAGATCGGCATCGAGTTCATCGCCGCCTCGCTCGGCCGGCTCGCCGAGGAGCGTGGGCTGGCGGGCGTGGAGCTGGTGACGCCCGACGTGACGGTCGTCGTCGGCCCGGGCGGGGATCGGCTGCGGCTCGAGGCCGACACCTTCACCGTGAGCCGGGCACTGACCGGCCGCCGCTCGACGGCACAGATCGCCGCCCTGCCGTGGGAGGGTGACCCGACCCCCTACCTGGCCGTGTTCGACACCTCGCCCATCCGTCCGCCGGCGGACGACATCCTCGAGTAGCGGTGCCCGGTCCCGACCCGGGAGTCGGACCGGGTCAGACCGGCTTGCCCCCCGGGCACCAGGCGTTGGCCGGCACGCCATCGCACGGATTGGGCATCGACGGGAGACCCGAGGGCAACGGGTGCATGTCGACCTTGGTCGTCTGCGGGTAGACCATGCCCGAGGTGCAGGGACCGTTCCCGGTGTCGCACAGCACCTGGCCGAGCAGGTCGGAGCCGATGTCGGCCGACGTCGTCGTACCGCCGCAGGTCTGCTTGGTCTCCTGCAGGTTCGTCGGCGAGCTCCCGTTCGGCGCGGTGTTGCCGCGGTAGCAATTCGACGGCTGGCCACCGTTGAGGGTCAGCTCGCCGAAGTCCGAGTTGCTCGGGTTCTTGAAGTAGCCGTTGTTCGTGAAGTGGTTGTTCAGCAGCGCGTCGTTCATCGGGTCGTAGACACAGCCGAACGTCCCCGACTCGACCCCGCCGGTACCGGAGCACGACTGGTTGTACTCGGGCGTGCTCGAGTCCGGGTAGGGGATCATGAGGAAGCCCCACGCCCCGTTGTTGGAGAACGTGTTGTCCTGAACCGTGTCGTTGCGGCCGCCCGACAGGGTCATGCCGGTGCCCGTCGGCCCCTGGCCCGCTGTGCCGGCCTCCGGTACGTTCGGGTTGTTGTTGTCGTGCACGTTGTTGTCCTGGAACACCCAGCAGGAGTGGGTGTGGGTGATCGGGCTGGTGCCGCCGTCCGGGCAGTCGCCGTTCTGCGGCGCCGGTGGGTCACCGGCGATCTGGGTGTTCGTGTCGAAGCCGTCCTTGTTGTTGTCGAGCTGCGAATTCTCGAACACGATCGCCCCGCCCGAGTTGGTACCCGAGTAGCCGAGGGCGTTGTACTCGAGCCAGGCGTGGCTGATCGTGATGCCGCAGACCTGCTGGCAGGCCCCGACGTACTCACCGGAGTCGTTGAAGTTGCTGGCGTAGGTCTGGGTCCACGTGGCCGGCCCGGCCGAGTCGGACGAGAAGATGCCGTACTGGGCCGCCGAGTTCTCGTCGCCGTAGAAGGTCGACGTCGCGGTGAGGTAGCTGCCCTCGTAGCCGTGGAGTCCGATGGTGGCGCTGTCGGCGCCGCCGTTCCACCACACCTCGTTGCCGGAGTCGCCCGACCCGGCGAGGAAGTTGCAGGCGGTCAGGTTGTCGACCGAGACCCCGTCGGCCTTCCACACCACGATGCCGTTGCGCCCCACCGTCTTGCCGTCGGAGCCGACGGCGCCGTAGGTCTGCGCCGCAGGGTCGGAGCTGCACTGCCCGTAGCCGGGCTTGGTGCCGTCCACCACCACGCCGGAGCGGCTCATGCCCCGCAGGTGGACGTCGGCCGTGGAGATCATGACGCCGCCGTCGTCACCGTGGGCGGGGTCCGTGGGCAGGGTGCTGTCCGCGGTCTCGTGGTAGTCACCGGGAGCGACCAGGATCCAATCGCCGGGCTTGGCCGCGTCCACCGCGGACTGGATCGTCGTGTACGAGCCGGCATGTCCGTGGAACGTCCCGACCAGCAGTACCTTCCCGCTCGCGGTGGCCGCCGTCGTCGAACTCGACGACGAGGACGAGCCGCAGGCGGCCAGCAGCCCCGCCCCCAGGACGCAGGCGACGATCCCCACCGCCGGCCGGCGGAGCCTCCCCCCACCGATTCGACTCCCGATCGAGCCCAGCACGCTTCGTCCCACGGATGTCCCCTTACCGTTCCCGCACGCCTCCCCGTCGGGCGGACCCGGCCGGCGTGACGGGCCGAGGCTAACAGGACACCCGGCGACGGAGGGGGAGCGGTGTGACGGTGGATCGGGCGACGGACCGACGGGTCGCCGTGGCCGACGACCCGTGCCCCCGGCCGTGCCCGGGTGGACCGACGGGACCCTGGACTAACATGCTTCGCAGCGATTCGGACCTGGGGCCACGGCCGACGGAGGGGCCGGACGCACGCGGGCAGGCCGGAGGGCCCCGCCCGGTGACCACCGCCCCCGACGGGACCGGTACGACGAAGGAGCCACCATGTCCAACGAGACACGCACCCACGACTTCAAGGTCGCCGACCTGTCGCTGGCCGAGTACGGCCGTAAGGAGATCGTGCTCGCCGAGCACGAGATGCCCGGCCTCATGGCGATGCGCGCCGAGTTCGGCGCCGCCAAGCCCCTCGCCGGCGCCCGCATCACCGGTTCACTCCACATGACGATCCAGACGGCCGTCCTGATCGAGACGCTGACCGCCCTCGGCGCCGAGGTGCGGTGGGCCAGCTGCAACATCTTCTCGACCCAGGACCACGCGGCGGCCGCCGTGGCCGTGGGGCCCGACGGGACCGTCGACGACCCGAAGGGCGTCCCGGTCTACGCGTGGAAGGGCGAGACCCTCGAGGACTACTGGTGGTGCACCGAGCAGGTCCTCCGCTGGCCGGGCGGCGAGGGTCCGAATCTCATCCTCGACGACGGCGGCGACGCCACTCTCCTCGTCCACAAGGGTGTCGAGTTCGAGAAGGCCGGCGCCGTGCCGGACCCGTCGACCGCCGACTCCGAGGAGTTCGCCGTGGTGCTGTCGGTGCTGACCCGCAGCCTGGCCGAGGACCCGACCCGGTGGACGTCGATCGCCAACGGCATCAAGGGCGTCTCCGAGGAGACCACCACGGGCGTCCACCGCCTCGTCGAGATGCAGGAGCGGGGGGAGCTGCTCTTCCCGGCCATCAACGTCAACGACGCCGTCACCAAGTCGAAGTTCGACAACAAGTACGGCTGCCGGCACTCGCTGATCGACGGCATCAACCGGGCGACCGACGTCCTGATGGGCGGCAAGGTCGCGGTGGTCTGCGGCTTCGGCGACGTGGGCAAGGGCTGCGCCGAGTCACTCCGGGGCCAGGGCGCCCGCGTGGTGATCACCGAGATCGACCCGATCTGCGCCCTCCAGGCGGCCATGGAGGGCTACCAGGTGGCGACCCTCGACGACATGCTCGAGACCGCCGACATCTTCATCACCACCACGGGCAACAAGGACGTCATCACGTCGGCCGACATCGCCCGCATGAAGCACCAGGCCATCGTGGGCAACATCGGCCACTTCGACAACGAGATCGACATGGTCGGCCTGATGGCCACCCCCGACATCGAGCGGGTCAACATCAAGCCCCAGGTCGACAAGTGGGTGTACCCCGACGGCAAGGCCGTCATCATCCTGTCGGAGGGCCGGCTGCTCAACCTGGGCAACGCCACCGGCCACCCGAGCTTCGTGATGTCGAACTCCTTCACCAACCAGACCATGGCGCAGATGGAGCTCTACACGAACGAGAGCGGCTACGAGAACAAGGTGTACCTGCTGCCGAAGCACCTCGACGAGAAGGTCGCCCGGCTCCACCTCGACGCCCTCGGCGTGCGGCTCACCACACTGACGCCCGAGCAGGCCGAGTACATCGGCGTGCCGGTGGACGGCCCCTACAAGCCCGAGCACTACCGGTACTGAGCAGGTCCAGCCACCCGGCGCGTACGGGGGCAGGGCGCCGCCCTCCCCCGACCGGGCGGCGCCCTGCACGACACGAACTCCCCGCATGAGCACCCCTACGACCTCGGTCACCCGCTACGAGGTGGCCGACCGGGTGGCCACCATCACCCTGGACCGTCCCGAGCGCCTGAACGCGTGGACGGCGACCATGAACGCCGAGTACCGGACCCACCTCGCGGCCGCCGCCGCGGACCCGTCGGTGCGGGTGATCGTCGTGACGGGCGCCGGCCGCGGGTTCTGTGCCGGTGCGGAGTCCGACGACCTCGCCGCCCACGCCGAGCGAGGGGCCTACGACTCCGGCGCGCCGGAGGACCTCGCCACCCCGGGCTACGGGGTCCGCGCCGAATTCGACGCCGAGCTCGCCTACCACTTCGGCATCGACAAGCCGATCCTGGCCGCCGTCAACGGTCCGGTGGCGGGGATCGGCTTCGCGTTGTCCTGCTACCACGACCTCCGGTTCGCCGCCCGGGGGGCCAGGTTCACGACGGCCCACGGCAAGCTCGGTCTTCCCTGCGCCTTCGGCCTGGCCTGGCTGCTGCCGCGACTCATCGGCCTCCCCCGGGCACTCGACCTCATCCTGTCCAGCCGGACGTTCGATGCCGACGAGGCCCACGCGCTCGGCCTCGTCACCGCCGTGGTCGACGGGCCCGATCTGCTCGACCACGTCCACGGGTACGCACGGATGCTGGCCACCTCGGTCTCCCCCGCCTCGCTGGCGGCCTCCAAGCGCCAGGTCTACGAGGCGTTCCACCTGTCCGCCGCCGAGGCGGTCCGGGCCGCGGAGGCCCTGCTCGACCCGATGATGGCCGGGCCCGACTACCGCGAGGGCGTGGCCGCCCTGCGCGAGAAGCGGCCGCCGGTCTTCGACGACCCGACCCCCGCCGCCTGACGTCGCCACCCGGTGGGCCCGGGCCCGTGAGCCGGTTTCCGGGTCGGCCGCCGGGGCCACTACCGTTGCAGCCATGTCCGGAGACACCACGCCCTCCCCCGTCACCCTCTCGCCACCCCGTCGCGGCGAGCCCGAGCGTCCCGCCATCGAGCCGGCGGCGGCCCGGGCGCGCCTCCACGCCGCCGAGGCCGCCCTGCTCGACGAGCGCCGCCTGCTGACCGGCGGGGAGTTGGCTGACCTGGCCGCCCTGCCCGACGCCTACGTCACCTCGCTGGCGGCCCTCGCCCACCAGGTTCGTCTGGCCTGGTGCGGTCCCGAGGTCGAGGTCGAGGGCATCCTGTCGGCCAAGACGGGCGGCTGCCCCGAGGACTGTCACTTCTGCTCGCAGTCGTCGCGGTTCGACACCCCGGTGAAGGCCACCCCGTTCCTCGATACCGACGAGGTGCTCCGGGCCGCCGAGGAGACCAGAGCCGCCGGGGCCTCCGAGTTCTGCATCGTGCTGGCCGTGCGCGGACCCGACGAGCGGACCATGCAGCGCATCCTCGAACTGGTCCCGATGGTCCGGGAGCGCACCGGCCTCAACGTGGCCGTCAGCGCCGGCCTGCTGACCGACGAGCAGGCCCGTCGGTTCGCCGAGGGTGGCGTCCACCGCTACAACCACAACCTCGAGACGTCCCGGTCGTTCTTCCCCTCCGTGGTGACCTCCCACACGTGGGAGGAGCGTGAGGAGACGTGCCGCCTCGTGCGGGACCACGGCATGGAGCTCTGCTGCGGTGCCCTCATCGGCATGGGGGAATCCGACGGGCAGCGCATCGAGCTGCTCACCCAGCTCCAGGAGCTCGATCCCACCGAGGTGCCCCTCAACTTCCTCAACCCACGGCCCGGGACCCCGCTCGGCGCCGAGCAGCCCGTGGCCGCCTGGGAGGCCATCCGCTGGATCGCCCTCTTCCGGCTCGGTCTACCCGGGGTGATCCTCCGCTACGCCGGTGGCCGCGAGGTGACGCTCCGGGAGCTCCAGTCGATGGGGATGACCTCGGGCATCAACGCGCTCATCGTGGGCAATTACCTGACCACGCTCGGCCGATCGGCCGACGAGGACCTGCAGATGCTGTCCGACCTGCGGATGCCGGTGGGCGCCCTGACCGGCGTCCTCTGACCGGTCGACGGTGGAACCGGTCCCCGTGGTGACCGCGCCGCACTGCACGGGTTGCGGTCTGACGTCGTGCACCGGCTGCGGTCGCCCGCTCGACCCGCCCCGGTTCTGCGGCGCCTGCGGCCGACGTCTGACCGTCACCGTGACGCCGGCCGGCTACCGCGCCCGCTGCCGCGACCACGGCGAACTGACGGCGCCCTGAGACCCGGGGGGCCTTCGGCCCCCCGGCCGACGCCCGGAGCGCCGGCCGGTGCCCGGTCGACCGTCAGTCGCCCGTGTAGGTGAACTGGTCGGCCGGGATGCTGAGGCCGCTCGTCCCGGATTCGTTCGTCACGGTCACGTCGACCGTCCCGGTGCCGGCGGGCGCCACCGCGGTGATCTCCTTGGAGTTGACGACCGTGAAGCTGGTCGCCGGGGTGGTCCCGAAGTCGACCGCCGACGAGTGCCGGAACAGCCGGCCGCTGATGGTGACCGCCGTTCCACCGGCCGCGGGTCCGCTGTCGGGGGCCACCGAGGTCACCGTCGGCACCTTGAGGGAGTAGCCGTAGACGTCGGCCGGATCGACCGGCGAGGTGCCCGAGGGTGCGGTCACGGTGACGTCGACGGTCCCAGCGGACTCGGGTGGCGACACGGCGAGGATCTCCTGGTCGGATTCGACGGTGAAGCTCGTGGCGGCGACCGAACCGAACGTCACCGTGGTGGCCGAGGTGAAGCCGGCGCCCACGATGGTGACCCTGTTGCCACCCAGGGTGGTGCCCGCCCGGGGGCCCACCCTCTGGATCGACGGGGTGATCACGTAGGTGAACTCGTCGGCGGCCAGGACGGCGCTCGTGCCGGACGGCGTGGTCACCGTGACGTCGACCGTGCCGGTGCCGGCAGGAGCGACCGCGATGACCTCACCCTGGTTCACCGCCGTGACCGAGGTGGCCGGCGTGGACCCGAAGGAGACGGCGCTGACGCCGCCGAAATTCTTGCCGTGGATGTCCACCATCGTTCCGCCGGTGACCGGCCCGTGTTCGGGGGAGATCGACTTGACCGCGGGGGCCTTGGACTTCGTGGCCGAGGCCACGCCGGCGGTGCCGACGGTGCCGACACCGACCACGGTCAGCCCGGCGACGATGACGAGTGCTGCTCGCTTCATTTCTTGACGTCCTTGCTCCGCAGGAGTGCGGTCCTCGACGAATCCGGCCTGTCCCCGGGGCCCGGCCGGGCTGCTCAAGGAACGAGCGCGGCGGACCCCTCATCGTTAAACGACCGGGGGGCGTCCGGCGTTACAGCCGTTGTCGCCGAACCTGCGGGATCCTGTCCGGCCCCGCCGCGACACCCCTCCGGTCACTACGGCCCACGCCCCTTCCCACCTGGTGGAATCCGCCCGCCACCTGGTGGAATCCGCCCGGTCGTCCGTCGGTCCCGGGGGTGGCCGGCGTACGAGGTCGCCGGGGGGAGCGCGGCGCGGGGATAGGTTGGACCGATGGGGAACCTGCTGGCCGCGGTGTTGCCCCTGGCCGTGGGTGCGGCGGTCAGTCCCACGCTGCTGGCGCTCCAGCTCATCGTCCTGTCCAGCCCCACGAGCCGCCTCGCCCGGGCCTGGGCCCTCGTCGCCGGATCCGCGCTGGTGCTCGCCGCCTTCTCCCTGCTGTGCGCCACCGCCCTGGCCCGGGTGCGGCCGAGCCACGGACACAAGTCGGTCACCGACGCGGTCGTCCTGATCGCCTCCGGCGTGCTGCTCGCAGGCCTGGCGATCCGATCCCGGGTCCGCAGACCGACGGTCGGCGAGCGCCACACGTCGAAGATCTCGGAGCGCCTGACCACGGCGCCGCCCAGCTGGTTCGTCGGGGTGGGTGCCGTCGGGATGGTCGTGAACTTCTCGACACTCCTCCTCGTGCTCGCGGCCGTCCACGAGATCACCCACTCGACCGCCGACACCACCGCCAGAGCGGCGGCCTTCGTCGTCCTGTACCTGATCGTCCTCCTGCCGGTGCTGGTGCCGGTGGTGGCCGCCCAGGTGCTCGGTGACCGGGCCGACCACGCCCTCGATGTGACGCACCGGTGGGTGGGGCGCAACGCACGGACCATCGGCACGGTCATCGAGGCCGTGTTCGCCGTCTATCTCGTGGTGAAGGGCGTGCGCGCCGTCCCCTAGTCTGGGGACCCGCAACCGACGAGGAGGCCCCGATGGACTGGAAGCTCGAGCTCGTGGTCGTACCCGTGGCCGATCAGGACCGCGCCAAGACCTTCTACGTGGACGCCATGGGCTTCGACCTCATCGTCGACCACCGCGCCGGGGAGCACTTCCGGGTGATCCAGGCGTCGCCGCCGGGATCCGCCTGCGCCGTGGCCCTGATGGCCAACCCGGACGCAGCCGGCACACTCCAGGGTCTCCACCTCGTCGTACCCGACATCGAGCAGGCCCGGGCCGACGTGGTCGGACGAGGCGTCGATGCCGGTCCGCTCGTCCACTACGTCGAGGGGCGTCCCGAAGACGGCCCCGACCCCGAGCGTCGCGACTACAACACCTTCTTCGAGTTCCACGACCCCGACGGCAACGGGTGGCTGGTCCAGGAGGTGTCCAGCCGGGCCTGACCGGGCCTGACCCGGCCTGACCGGGCGGGGGTCGCGCAGGGGGTGCCGGGCCAGGCGCACGGGCACCGATGCCGCCAATAGTGTGGCCCCCATGGACCGCCCCAACATCCTGCTGATCATGACGGACGAGGAGCGGTACCCGCCTCCGTACGAGTCGGCGGACGTCCGGGCGTTCCGTACCTCACAGCTCACCGCCCGCGAGTCGATCCGGGCCCAGGGGCGCGAGTTCCACCGCCATTACGCCGGATCCACCGCCTGCACACCGAGCCGGGCCACGCTCTTCACAGGCCAGTACCCGTCACTGCACGGCGTGTCGTCCACCGACGGAACGGCCAAACACCCCACCGACCCGGGCATGCACTGGCTCGACCCGGACGCGGTTCCGACCCTGGGCGACTGGTTCCGGGCCGGCGGCTACCGGACCCACTACCGGGGCAAGTGGCACGTGTCGCACGCCAACCTCGACATCCCCGGCACCCACGAGGGCCTGATGAGCTCGGACGACGAAGGGCGACCGCTGGCCGCCGGTGTCGAGGCGTACCGCAAGGCCGACCGACTGGACCCCTTCGGGTTCTCGGGGTGGATCGGCCGTGAGCCCCACGGTGCCGCGAAGTCCGACTGCGGCGCCGTCCGTGACGGCGTGTTCGCCGAGCAGGTGGTCGAGCTGTTCGACGACCTGGTCACCGCACGGGCGGAGGGTCCGTGGCTGACCGTGGCCTCCTTCGTGAACCCCCATGACATCGCCTTCTCCGGCTTCGGCTGGGAGCAATTGCTCCAGTTCGGACCGCCCGGCGACACCGTGCCGCAGGTTCCCGAGGCGCCGTCGCAGTCCGACTCGTTCGCCGGCCGCCCGCCCTGCCAGTCCGCCTTCCCCGCGGTGTGGGACCGGATGGTGTACCCGACCGTCACCGATCTCGGCTACCGACGCCTCTACTACCACCTCCACGCGTTGGTCGACGCGGCCATCGGACGCATCCTGGCCGCCCTCGAGCGCAGTGGCATGGCCGATGACACCATCGTGGTGTTCACGTCGGACCACGGCGACCTGCTCGGGGCCCACGGGGGCCTCGTGCAGAAGTGGTTCAACGCCTTCGACGAGGCCGTGCGGGTACCGTTCGTGGTGCGCGGGCCCGGGATCCCGTCCGGTGGTCCCGGGGTGTCGATCCCGACCAGCCATGTGGACCTGGTACCGACCCTCCTCGGACTGGCCGGCATCGACCCCGAGCAGGCCGCCGACGGCGTCGGCCGGCACCACGACGAAACCCACCGGCTGCCCGGCCGGGACCTGAGCGGCGTCGTCCGGGGGACCGTCGACGAGTCGTCGGTGGTGGCGCCCGTCTACTTCATGACCGAGGACAACGTGACCGCCGGCGCCGACCAGGTCAACGTCCTGACCGGCGAGCCGTTCGACGCCATCACCGGGGCCACCTCCATCGAGTCGGTGGTGGCGCCACTGCCCACCGGGCTGCGGGGGGCCTCCGAACTGTGGAAGGTGAACCACTACTACGAGCGCCTCGACGAGTGGAACGCCGACCACGGCATCGCGCCCAACCCGTTCCTCGGTCCGGCCGCCGAATCCCTCTACGAACTCCACAATCTCACCTCGGACCCCGAGGAGCGGACCAACCTGGCCGATGGTCAACCGGAGATGCTGTCGCTGATGCAGTCGGTGCTCGACGTGCAGCGCGAGGCGAAGCGCCTGCTGCCCTCGCTGCGGAACCCGGCCTGAATCACCCGCGTCAGTCCGGTCCCTGCCGCCTCCGGGGTGGCGGGGCCGGCGGAGGAGCCGGTCGGGGTGGCCGTGGCGGCGGGCTCCCCTGTCCGCCCGGTTCCGGTGGTCCGCCGGTGGGCGCGCCCGCAGCCGTCGACCTGGCGGCCGCGAGATCGGCAGCCGCCGAACGGAGCGGACCCGACGCACCCGTTGCCCCTTCGGCCAGGTCGTCCTTGGCGCATCGCACCAGCTCGACGAGCGCCCGCAGTACCTCACTCGGCACCTCTTCGACGAACGGTGCCGGTCCCCTGGACCCGAGGACGCCGGTCGCGCCCGTCCCCACGATCCCACCCGAGGACACGGGGCCGAAGCCGAGACCCCGGGCCGAGACCCGGTTGGCGTACTCGTCCCCGGCATCCACCAGCTGGTCGAGGCGTCCCAACGCATCGACGAGGGCGGCGCGGGTCGGGGGTGTAGCCGCGTCCAGGTAGTCGTCGGCCGCCGCCTCCACCGCCACGAGGGCGTCGGCCAGGTCCCGGTCGACCGCCACGGGGATCGCCCCGTCCGGGTGTGTGTGACGGCCCTCGCGGTGGCCGAAGAGGTGCATACCCGCAACAATTGCACGTGGAGGCCGGCCGAGGTCGCCGGAGCCTGGTCCCCGGGGCTACGGCACCCAGCCGGTACTCAGCCGGCAGGGACCTTCCAGCCCCGGCCCTCGGCGATCTCCTTGCACGTGGGGCAGATCGGGTACCGCTTCGGGTTGCGGCCGGGCACCCAGATCTTCCCGCACAGTGCCTTCACCGCCGTGCCGTTGACCATCCCCTCCACCACCGACGGACCCGCGGAGATGAAGTCCCCCTTCTCGGGCTTGAAGCCCTCGAGCACGATGTGGGACATCCGCTCGTGGTCGCCGTCGAGCTCGGGATCCACCTGCACGGGTGAGATGGTGATGCCGGTGTCGGTCATGGCACCAGGATCGCGCACGGACGGGCCCCGGTCGACGACAACGGCCGGGGGGGAGCGGGACACCGGAGCCGAGCGTGCCGGGAGCCGTGCGTGCAGGGACGACGGGCCCGGCACCGGCCCTAGGCTTGGGCCATGCCGCACCGCACCCTGGTACTCGCCTCGGGCTCGCCCGCGCGCCTGGCCCTGCTGCAGGCGGCGGGCTTCGCCCCCGAGGTGGTCGTGAGCGGCGTCGACGAGGACGACATCGACCCCTCGGACACCGCAGGCTCGGTCGGCCGACTCGCCACCGAGAAGGCTGCGGCCGTGGCCCGCCCCGACGGTGACGCCCTGGTCGTCGGTTGTGACTCGATGCTGGAGTTCGAGGGCCGGCCCCACGGTAAGCCGTCGTCGGTCGCCGAGGCCCGGAGCTGGCTCGTGGCCATGCGCGGGCGCTCGGGCACCTTGTGGACCGGCCACTGCGTGATCGACGAGGCCACCGGCGAACGGGCCGAGGAGGTGGTCGGCACGACCGTGCGGTTCGGCGTCACCACCGATGCCGAGCTCGACGCGTATCTGGCCACGCCCGACGCGTTGGCGGTGGCCGGCGCCTTCACGCTGGACGGCCGGTCGGCTCCGTTCGTCGACGGCATCGACGGCGACCACGGCAACGTGATCGGCCTGTCGCTGCCGGCCCTCCGACGCCTGCTCGGCCGGCTCGGCGTCGCGGTGACCGATCTGTGGGGCGAGGCCCGATGACCGGCACGTCCCGCGGCGCATCGGTGACGGACGGGCCGGTGGCGCCACCCCTGCGGTTCGGCAACCTCACCGTCGACGTTCCCGTGGTGCTCGCCCCCATGGCCGGAGTCACCAACAGCGCCTTCCGCACGCTGTGCCGCAGCTATGGCGCCGGGCTCTACGTCAGCGAGATGGTGACCGCACGGGCGCTGGTCGAGGGGAACGCCAAGACGATGGGGATGGCGTCGTTCGGCGCCGACGAGACCGTGCGGAGCGTGCAGCTGTCGAGCGTCGACCCGACGGTCATGGGCCGGGCCGTGCAGCGCCTCGTCGGCGAGATCGGCGTCGACCACATCGACCTCAACTTCGGGTGTCCGGCCGGCAAGGTGACCCGCCAGGGCGCCGGCGCCGCCCTCCCCGTCCACCGCGCCCTCTTCCGCGACATCGTGCGGTCCGCCGTCACGAACGCCGGGACCGTGCCGGTCACCGTCAAGCTCCGCATGGGGGTCGACGGTGCCCACCTGACCTATCTCGACGCCGGCCGGACGGCCGAGGACGAGGGGGCGGCGGCCGTCACGCTCCACGCCCGTACGGCCGAGCAGCTCTATTCCGGCGTGGCCGACTGGGACGCCATCGGACGCCTGAAGGAGGCGGTGACGTCCGTCCCCGTCCTCGGCAACGGCGACCTCTGGGAGGCGGACGACGCCCTGGCGATGATGGCGGCCACGGGCTGCGACGGCGTCGTCGTCGGGCGCGGGTGCCTCGGGCGCCCCTGGCTGTTCCGCGACCTGGCGGCGGCGTTCCGTGGCGAGCCCGTGCCCGGGCCCCCCGGACTGGGTGAGGTCTGCTCGATGATGCTGATCCACCTCGACCTGCTGTGCGGCCTGTTCGGCCAGGACCTCGGTACCCGGCAATTCCGCAAGCACACCGGTTGGTACCTGACCGGGTTTCCCGTCGGGTCGCAGGTCCGGCGCGACCTCGCCCTCGCCTCCACCGTCACCGAGGTCGAGACCCTCCTCGGCGGCCTCGACCACACCCTGCCGTTCCCTCCCGAGGCGCTGCGGATGGCCCGCGGGCACACCAACGGCCCGCGGCCGGTGCACCTGCCCGACCGGTGGCTCGAGACGGTGGACGACCCCACCCCACCGGCCGGCGGCGACCTCCTCGTGTCGGGCGGATGAGTACCGACGGGGCCGACGGGACGGCCCCGGGCCCACGGACCCGCGTCGCGGTGGCCGGCGCCCGGGGCTTCGTCGGCACCCACCTCGTCCCCCGCCTGGTGGCCGACGGGTACGACGTCCACGCGCTGCTCCGCGACCCCGAGGGGTTCCACTCCCGCGACCACGTGGCCATCCACGTCGTGGACGTGGCGGATGCCGACGCCGTGGCCGACGCACTCGACGGGTGCGCCGTCGCCTACTACCTGGTCCACGCCATGGCCGGCGGCGCCGGGTTCGAGGACCGCGACCGCGCCATGGCCACCGCGTTCGCCGAGGGCGCAGCCGAAGCCGGCGTGGGCCGCATCGTCTACCTCGGGGGACTCGGGCACGAGGGCCTCTCCACCCACCTGTCGAGCCGCCAGGAGGTCGGGTCGCTCCTCGGTTCGGCGGGCGTGCCCGTGGTCGAGCTGCGGGCGGCGGTGGTCCTGGGTGCCGGCAGCATCTCCTTCGAGATGGTCCGGTACCTGACCGAGCGGCTCCCCGTCATGGTCTGCCCCCGGTGGGTGAGCACGCCGACCCAGCCCATCGCCCTGGGCGACCTGCTCGACTACCTGGTCCAGTCGACGTCGGTGGCCCCCGACGTCTACGAGATCGGCTGCACCGACGCCACGACCTACCGCGAGATGATGGACACCTACGCCCGGGTGCGCGGCCTGCGACCCCGGCTCGTGGTCAAGGTCCCCGTGCTGACGCCCGCGCTGTCGGCCCACTGGGTGGACTTCGTCACCCCGGTCGACGCCCGCGTCAGCCATGCGCTGATCGAGAGCCTGACCAACGAGGTGACCGTCCGCACCCGGGCCCGCACCGATGCGGCATTCACCGTCCGGCCGCTGACCGTGGCGCAGGCCATCCGCGCCGCCCTCGACGACCAGGCGGAATGGGTGACAGCGACACTCTTCGCCCGCCGGCACGGTCTCGACGAGGGCATCTACACCGACCGGTCGCACGCGCTCCTGCGATCGGGCGACGTCGGGACGGACGGACGGGTGACCGGGTTCGCCGAGGACCTCGACGACATCGGTGGGCGCCTGTCCTGGTACGGGCTCCCGTTCGCCTGGCTGCTGCGCATCACGCTCGGCAACCTCTTCGGCGAGGACCTCCGCCTCGGACGTCCCGAGTCCGTGGCGACCGGGGCGCGGGTGGACTGGTGGACCGTCGTCGTCCACGAGGACGAGGCCCTGGTCCTGCGCTCCTACGAGTGGTTCTGCGGCGAGGCGTGGCTGGGGTTCCGGGTCGCCCCCGACGGACCGCCGGCCATCGAGCAGGTCGGGTCGCTGCGCACCAAGGGTGTCCTCGGCATGGCCTACTGGTGGGCCCTCTGGCCCATCCACCAGATCGCCTTCCGGGCCATGGTCCAGCACCGGCGGGCCCGGGTCCGGCGCGGTGCCCGGTCACTGCGCCGGCGGGGGTCCGTGCGGCCACACCGATCCTGAGGCGACGGCTCCCGGGCCCGTAGATCGACCCGGCACGCCGGTGTGGGAGACTGGAGCGGCTGGCCTCGTCGGTAGCCTCGACGCCGGAGCGGGATCCACCCGTGCCGGACCGGTCGCCCCTCCCCCCATGATCGTCGGATCCTCCCTCACCATCGAGATCGGTGACCGCACCCTCCTGCGCGAGGCCTCGTTCGTCGTCGGTGCCGGCGAGAAGGTCGGGCTCGTCGGTCGCAACGGGACCGGCAAGTCGACGTTCATCTCCGTCGTCATCAACGAGCCCGGGCGCAACGTCCGCTCCACCGGGAGTGCCGCCATCCGCGGCACCTACGGCTACCTTCCCCAGGTCCCGGAGCCGCACGGCCTCGGCCTCGAGCCCAACGGCTTCTCCCACGTCCTGTCGGGCCGCGGCCTCGACATCCTGGACGACGCCCTGGGCAAGGCCCGGACCCAGATGTCCAAGGACCCCTCCACGGAGAACATCGCCCTCTTCAGTGACCTCGAGGAGCAGTTCCGCGAGAACGGCGGGTACGAGGCCGAAGCCACCATGGCCCGCCTGGCCGACGGGCTCGGGCTGCGCCAGGAGCTGCTGCTCGAGGACATCGAGAGCCTGTCCGGTGGGCAGCGGCGCCGGGTCGACCTGATACGGATCCTCTTCCAGGGCCCGGACACGATGATCCTCGACGAGCCCACCAACCACCTCGACCGCCCGGCCAAGAAGTGGCTGATGGACGAGCTGGAGAGCTTCCCGGGGGCCATCCTGGTCGTCTCCCACGACCTGAAGCTGCTCGACCGGTCGATCAACAAGGTCCTCCACCTGTCCGACGCCCGCCTGACCGAGTTCAAGGGGACCTACTCCTCCTACCTCGTGCAGCTCGAGGCCGACCTCTCCCAGCGTGAGCGGTCGGCGCAGCTCGAGGGACGGGAGATCGACCGCCTGAGCAAGCTCGCCGACTCCATGCGGGGCAGCACCAACCGTCGCGCCCGGATCGCCAAGTCGCTCGACAAGCGGGTCGAGCGACTCGAGACCGGGCGCACCGAGGTCCACAAGCGCGAGAAGAAGAGCTCGTTCAAGCTCCCGGTCCCCGTCCGCTCCGGCGAGGTCCCGCTCCGGGTCGAGCACCTCTGTGTCCGCTACGACGCCCACACCGTCCTGTCCGACGTCGACTTCCACTGCCGCCGGGGTGACCGCGTGGTGGTGATCGGCCGCAACGGTGCCGGCAAGTCCAGTCTGCTGCGCTGCCTGGCCGGGGTGCAGGATCCCACGTCGGGCACCGTCGGACCCGGGGTGAACGTGGCCCTCGGCTACTTCGCCCAGGAGCACGAGCAGGTCGACCTGTCGGTCAGCGTGCTGGACAACATCGACGACCGGACGTTGACGAAGGAGTCGGAACGGCGCGCCCTGCTCGGGTCCTTCGGGCTGGTGGGCGACGTCGCCTACCAGATGCCCCGGACGCTGTCCGGGGGCGAGCGGGCGAAGCTCGGGCTCGCCATGCTGGCCGCGGGCCAGGCCAACGTGCTGCTCCTCGACGAGCCCACCAACAACCTCGACCCGACCTCCATCGAGGCCGTCGGCACCATGCTGTCGGACTGGCCCGGGACCGTCATCGTGGTGAGCCACGACCGGTCCTTCGTGGAGGCACTCGAGCCGACCCACGCCCTCAAGCTGCCCGACGAGGTGTTCACGCACTGGCGCGACGACTACCTCGACATGGTGGAGATGAAGTAGCCGGATCGGTTTCCGGCATCCGGCGGAGGGGAAGGGAGTAGTCGATGCCCATCGGATCCGACATCGCCTTCCGCAACGGGCTCGACGTGTTCGGTGCGGTCGTGGGGGCGGTCCCCACCTCGACCTGGGACGCGCCGTCCCCGTGCGCCGGATGGACCGCCCGCGACGTGCTGGGCCACCTCGGCTCGTCGGTATCCTTCGGCGTGTCCATCCTCGAGGGTCGCACCGTCGAGTGGCCCACGGTCGATCGGCCGGCCGACCTGGTGGCCGGCGGGCCTGCCGACTACTGGACGGGCATCGCGGCGTCCGCCCGGACCGCGCTCGTCGGCGCCGACCTCGGCGCCGTACGCGACACGCCGATGGGTTCCCGGACCGTCGCCCAGGGACTCGCCTTTCCGGCCATCGACCTCTACGTGCACTCGTGGGACATCGGCCGGGCGGCCGGCATCGACGTAGTGATCCCGGAGGACGTCATCGGGTTCGCCCACGCCCATCTCGATCCGATCCCCGAGGACCGGATGCGTGGGCCGGACGGATCGTTCGGTCCCGCAGTCGACCCACCTGCGGACGCCACGCCCACCGAGGTGTTCATCGCCTGGACCGGACGAACGCCCCGCTGACCCGGTGATCCACCGGGTCACCGCCCGCTGAGCGGGCCACGGGGATCAGGACGGCTTGCCGTTGCCCGCCACCGGCGCATCGACCGCCGCGCCGGCACCCTTCATGGCGTCGACCAGCACCGCGGCCGCCCCCACCAGGCCGGCGGCCTCGTAGGGGACGACGACCTTGGCGTTCGGTGACATGGCCACGGCCTGGAGGGCCTGGAGCTGCTTGAAGGCGAGCGTGTTCGGGTGGATGCCGACCTTGTCGATGGCGTCGAGCGCCGCCGCATCGCCTTCGCCCCGCAGCTGGGCGGCCCGCTTCTCACCGTCGGCCCGCAGTTCGAGGACCTGCTTCTGCGCCTCGGCAGCCAGGATCGACGCCTGCTTCTGCCCCTCGGCCTCCAGCACGTTGGCCTGCTTGCGGCCCTGCGCGCTGTTGATGGCCGCCTGCTGCTCACCCTCGGACTTGAGGATGGCGGCGCGCTTGTGCTGCTCGGCCTCCTTCTGCTCCGACATGGCCTGGAGGACGTTGGTCGGCGGGGTGATGTCGAGGATCTCGATCCGGTTGAGGCGGACGCCCCACTTGAGGGTGGCCTCGGCCATGTGATCCTGCATCTTCGAGTTGATGGTCTCGCGCTCCGACAGCGACTCGTCCAGCGTCAGCTCACCGAACACGGCACGCAGCGCCGTGCGGGCCATCTGGTCGATGGCGAGTCCGAAGTCGTTGACCTCGAACAGGGCCAGCTTCACATCGGTGACCTGGCAGAAGATGGTGGCGCTGACCCAGAGGGAGACGTTGTCCTTGGTGATCACCGCCTGTTGGTCCCCCGTCCGGGGGAACTCCCGCACGTCGACCTTGTCCATCCGATCGGCCAGGGGCATCAGCACGTGGAGTCCCGGCTGCTTGATGGTCTTGAACTCACCGAAGCGCTTGACGACCCCGACGCAGCCCTGCTGGACCACCTTCAGGCACGACTTCAGGAAGACGACGATCAGGGCGAAGATGAAGAATGCGACCACCGCCACCCCGATGGCCATCCCTACGGATCCGATGAGCATGACGACCACCTCCTGGGGACACCTTAGGCACCCGGGGCCCGCCGCAGTGCGCGCCGGTGCACCGGGTGGTGCGCCCCGTCAGGCCTGATCGGTGGGGTAGCAGACCAGGAGGCCCCGCTCGACGTCCGCCACCACCACCTCGGTACCGGGTGCGATCCGGGTCCCCGGGAACATGGACCGGGCGAACCACTCCTCGCCACGGGCGAGCACCGACCCGGGCTGGTGCGGACCTGCGAGCTCCTTGGTCACCACCGCGGTCTCGCCCACCATGCCCGAGACACCGTTCAACATCGTCGACTCCCGTGTCCTGTGTCCTGCGTGCTCCGGGCACCGTCCGTGTCCCGTGCCCCGCACGTCGACACCGTGGCGCCCATCCACCAGCACTATACGGGACCGTTTCGGCCCGCCCGTCGGGTTACCGTGGGCCATGCGCGACCAGCCGTCCCCCGTCAGCCCGCTCACCGCTCGGAAGACGTGGCGGACCCTCGAGCCCCTGCACGGGATGGTCTACTTCGCCCCCGAGGCTTCGGCCTCCTACGAGCGACTCGGGCTCGAGGGCCGGTCCGGCTACTTCGCGTCCCGGGCCGCCCCCATGGGGCCCGTCGGCGCCGGAACGATCATCGCCACCTTCTTCAACTTCCGCCCGTCACTCGTCCGCGAGTCGATGGACGGGGTCTGGGAACGCGTCACTCCGGGCGCCGTGCTCGAGGCCCGCACCCGCGCCGCGGGGGACGCACTACGACGCATGGTGCCCGACGCAGCGGACTCCGACGACCTGCGGGCCGCCGCCGACCTCGCCCGACGGGCGGCGCTCCGGGCGTGCGAGCGCACGGAGGGCCGCCCGCTGTTCGCGGGCCACGCCGACCTGCCCTGGCCGGACGGACCGGTGGAGACCCTGTGGCACGCCCAGACACTCCTGCGCGAGTTCCGCGGTGACGGCCACATCGCCCTGCTGCTCGACCACGGGGTCGACGGCATCGAGGCGCTCGTCCTGCACGAGGCGACGGGCGAGCTCCCCGTGAGCCTGCTGCGCGAGACCAGGGGCTGGTCCGACGAGGAGTGGTCGGCCGCCACCACCCGCCTGCGCGACCGCGGCTGGTTGCGGCCGGCAGGTTCCGCCGAGCACCTGGTCCTGAGCGACGAGGGCGAAGGGGTGCGCACCGCCATCGAGGAGGCCACCGACCGGCTCGCCGTCCACGCCTACGAGGCCCTGGGCGAGGAGGGCTGCGAGACGCTCCGGGGGCTGGTCCGCCCGATGTCCCGGACCGTGGTCGCCGCCTCCGGACTGGGCGGTCGCACGTAGCCCGGACGAACGGTCAGCCGCTGACGAGGGCGGCGACCCGCGCCGCCTCGAGGCGGCCCTGGGCCCGGCCCGCCCGGGCCGACGGCCCACGGGACGCCGGGTCGAGCACATCGGCACCGAAGGCGGTGACCGACGCGTCGTCCGGTGCGACCAGCTCGACCCGGGCGTCCGTCGCCAGGCGGGCGATGTCGTCGTGGACGGCCGGGTCCACCAGCGGCGCCAGCACCAGGACCCGGTCACATCCGGCGGCCAGGTCGGCGTTGGCCACCGACCACACCCCGCCGTCGATGTAACGGGATCCGGCCATCGTCACCGGTGGCCACACCCCGGGCACCGCGCAGCTGGCGGTCACGGCGTCCACCAGGTCGACGCCGTCGGACGCGTCGAGCACACGGCGGTCGCCGGACGTCGCCTCGACGACCACCACCCGCAGCCGGTCGCTGACCCAGTCGATCCCCCCGAGCCTCGCCTCGATCACGCGTCGGCGCCGCGGTTCCGCCACGGTGTCGGCCGACAGGGCCAGCGCTCCGAGCTTCCGCCTCCGGTCCGAGGCGTCGGTCGCCCCGGCGTAGATCGGGGCCATCTGCTCCCACAGCCGGGCCAGGGGGATCGACGGGGTCAGCTCGGCGGCACCGTCGGTGTCGACCTGTCGCCGGTAGAGCTCGTCCGGGTCGAGGCCGCCGGCGAGCTGGGCGGCGACGGTGGCACCGGCCGAGGTTCCGACCAGGAGATCGGCCGCCGTCAGGTCGACACCGGCATCGGACAGTCCACACAGCACTCCGGTGAGCCAGGCCACCCCGGCGACGCCTCCGCCCCCCAGGACGAGGCCCAACCGGTGGCGCGTACCGGTCCCCGCGGTCCGGTCCGTGGGTGGGACGGCCACGGTCAGGCGTCCCGTCGGACGAGGAGCCACCCGGCGAGCACGACCACGATGACGACGTAGAGGGCGAGCAGACCGGCCGCCTCCCAGGGCGGCAGGAGGACGCCGGCGAAGTCGGTCTTGCGGGTGGTGACCAGGATCATGGCCAACCCGAGGTTGGAGGGGAGGTACCTCTCGAACGAGTCGGCGAGGCTCGAGGGCAGCACGTTGACGATGAGGGGCAGGACCAGCAGGACGCCCACGAACGCGGCGATGGCCCCGGCGGTGTGGCGGAGGATGAACCCGATCCCGCAGGCAAGCAGGGTGAGCAGGAGCAGGTACACCCCACTGAGCGCCACCGCCCGCAGTGCACCACCGTCCGCCAGGCTCACGTAGGGAATGGCCGCGCTCCGCACCTGGGTGATGATCGAGCTGTCAGCGGGCAGCATCTTGGCGCCGTGGGCGACCAGGACGGCCTGACTGGTGAAGAACGACGCGAACGCCGTGGCCTCGGCGACCACCAGCACCACCACGCCGATCACCAGCAGCTTGGCGCTGAGCACCGTCGTCCGCTTGGACGTGATGGCCAGCGTGGTCCGGATCGAGCCCGTGGCGTACTCCGAGGTGATCACCAGTGCGCCCAGCACCCCCACGACGAACTGCGAGAGGAACGACCCGGTCTGGCTGATCCGGACGGGGTCGAAGGTGGCACGGTCGGCCAGTCCGAGGGTGCCCCAGCGACCGGCCTCGATGTTCGTCACCAGGGCCGACAGCCCGATACCCGCCACCACCACGATGGTCAGGCACACCCAGGTGGACCGGACCGAGCGGAGCTTCGTCCACTCCGACCGCACCTGGGTGACGAACCCGGCACGGCCGTGGTCCACGTCGGGCAGGACGACGCGCGACGCGGCGGTGGTGGTCACACCCCTACCTCCGCCGGCGTCTGGCCGTGGAAGTCGACCATGTCCGAGGTGAGTTCCATGAAGACCTCTTCCAGGCTGGCCTGCACGGGGCTCAGCTCGTGCAACGCGATGCCGGCGGCGAGGGCCGTGTCGCCGATGCGTCCGGCGTCCACCCCCGTGACCAGGAGCGCCCCGTCGGGCCGGGTCGTCACGCCGGCCCCGGCGGAGCGCAGCGCGGCCGCCAGTCCGTCGGCGCCCGGCGAGCGGACGAGAACGGTGGCCACGGTGTTGGAGGCGATGAAGTCGTCGACGGTGGTGTCGGCGATCAGTCGCCCTCGGCCGATCACGACCAGGTCCGTCGCCGTCAGGGCCATCTCGCTCATCAGGTGGCTGGACACGAAGATCGTCCGACCTTCAGCGGCGAGCCCCTTCAGCAGGTTGCGGACCCACAGGATCCCCTCGGGGTCGAGCCCGTTGATGGGTTCGTCGAAGAGGAGCACGCCCGGGTCACCGAGCAGTGCCGAGGCGATCCCCAACCGTTGACTCATCCCGAGGGAGAACTTGCCGGCCTTGCGTCTGCTCACGCTCTCGAGGCCGACCATGGCGAGCACCTCGTCCACGCGCGCCCGGGGGATCGAATTGGTGTGGGCCATGGCCAGGAGGTGGTTGGTGGCGGAGCGTCCCGGATGGATGGCCTTGGCCTCGAGGAGGGCGCCGACCTCCCGGAGGGGCCAGCGGAGGTCGTGGAACCGCCGGCCGCCGATGGTGACGGTCCCGGCATCGGGCCGATCGAGACCCATCACCATGCGCATGGTGGTCGACTTGCCCGAGCCGTTGGGCCCGAGGAACCCGGTGACGACTCCCGGCCGGACCTCGAAGCTGAGGTCGTCCACCGCGCGGGTGCTGCCGTAGGACTTGGTGAGTCCGCGGGCCGAGATCACGGGTGGCTCCGGGGGTGCACCATGCGCCGACGGTACCAGTAGGGGTCCGGAGATCCGGTTCGGCCCCCTTCCGGCCGGGGCCGTTCCGGTCAGGTCCGGGTGACCAGATCCGCCAACTCGGGCTCGCCTCCCGGCACCGTCAGAATCCGGTAGCCCTCCCGCTCGGTCAGCCACGCCCGGTTCCGTCGGTGGATCTCGTGGCCCCCGTCGTAGTGGTTGAGCGCGACGACGATCGGGGGTCCGCCTGCGGCACCGGGCCACCCCGTCAGCGCGTCCATCGTCAGCCGGATGCTGTTGATCGTGCCGAGCCCGGCATCGGCCACCAGCACCACGACGTCCGGGGCCAGGGCGGCGACCAGGTCGCAGACGTCGCCGTCGTCGGCCTGCGGCGAGCGCACGCCACCGGCGGTCTCGACCACGCCGACGTCGACGCCGTCGCCCGGCCAGGACAGCTCGCCCAGGAGGTCGGACACGGTGAACGAGGGGAGCCCGAGGACCTGGGCGGCGATGGGCGGGGCCATCGCCCGGTGGTACGAACGGAACGAGTGGCAGACGTCACCGGGATGCTCGCCCGATGCGGCGGCCAGCACTTCGGCGTCGGTGGCCCCGCCGAGGCTGGCGCCGCGGCTGTCGACGTCGAAGGACTGGGCCGGCTTGCGGGCCGCCACCGTCCGGCCCCGGCTCCGCAGCTCGACCAGAAGGCGGGCCGCCACCCAGGTCTTGCCCACCTCCGTCCCGGTGCCGCACACCAGGACCAGCCGCTCAGGCCGCACTGCCGACTCCCCGTCCGACCACCGGACGCGTGTCGGGCGCCCCGGCCGGGACCACCTCGGCCAGCCCGTCCACCAGTCGGTCGACTTGCGCGTCGGTATGGGTGGCCGACAGGGTGATGCGCAGGCGGGACGTGCCCGAGGCCACCGTCGGCGGACGGATGGCCGGCACCCACAGCCCGCGCTCGAGCAGCGAAGCCGACGCCGCCACGGCGTCGGCTTCGGCCCCGATGATCACGGGGAGGATCGGCGACGCGTGTCCCGGGAGCCCGGTGGCGCGTGCCACCCGTCCGACGTGGTGCTCGAGTCGACGGCGCAGCTCGTCGCCCTCGGCGGAGCGGACGATGCCGACGGCGGCGAGCGCCGCGGCCGCGTCGGCCGGACTCGGTGCCGTGGTGAAGATGTAGGGGCGGGCCCGGTTGACCAGGAGCTCGATGAAGCGGGACGGACCGGCGACGAAGCCGCCCAGCGAACCGAGCGTCTTCGACTGCGTCCCGACCCGCAGCACGTCAGCTCTGTGGTTCACCTCCAGATCGGGCCCGAGTACGGCGTGGGCCTCGTCGAGCACCAGGAGGGCGCCGTGGCGGGCGGCAACGGCACAGAGTCCCTCCAGGTCGACAGCGTCGCCGTCCATCGAGAACACAGTGTCCGAGACGACCAGCGAACGCCCCTCCACCGAGGACAGCGACGCATCGAGTGCGTCGAGGTCGCGGTGGGGCACGATGCGGACGTCGGCCCGGGCCAGGCGGCAGCCGTCGATGATCGAAGCATGGTTGAGCTCGTCCGAGTGCACGACGACGCCGCCTCCGCCGAACACGGACAGGACCGACAGGTTGGCGGCGAACCCGGTCGGGAACACCATCGCCGACTCGGTCCCCTTCCACTGGGCCAGCGCCTCCTCGAGCTCGTGGTGCACGGGCCGGGAGCCGGTCACCAGGCGCGACGCGCCCGCACCGGCACCCCACCGGTCGAGGGCCTCACGGGCGGCGGCCACGACGTCGGGGTGCGACGCCAGCCCGAGGTAGTCGTTGGAGGCGAAGGACACCACCGCACGCGCCGGTCCCGCGGCGGAGTGCAGGAGCCCGTCGTGCCCCCGGGCGTCGAAGACCGTCGGTGCCCGCCAGCGCCCGGCGGCCTCGACCTGGCCACAGGCGGCCTCGACCCAGTCGGCCCAGTCCGACCCGGTGCCGCTGCCGGTGCTCACCGGACGTCCTCGGCGGCGACCTCGTCGATGCAGGCGGCCAGCACGTCGATCACCCGGTCGAGCTCGTCGGCCGTGCTGGTGAGCGGCGGCATGAGTACGACGACGTCGCCCAGCGGACGCAGCAGCACCCCTCGGCGGACGGCGCCCGCGCACACGCGACGGCCCCAGCGAAGTGCGCCCTCCGGCGGCGCCAGCTCCACCCCCACCATCAGTCCCCGTCGACGCACCTCGGCCACGCCGGTCCGGCCCACGATCGTCGAGTCGAGCCGCGCGCCGAGGTGGTCGGCCACCTCGAGCACGTGGTCGAGGACGCGCCACTCGTCGAGGAGTTGCAGGTGGCGCAGGGCGACGGCGCAGGCCAGGGCGTTCCCACCGTAGGAGTGGCCGTGGTAGAAGGTCGCCGTCCCCAGGTCCTCACCCGAGAACGACTCGAAGACCGGCGCGGTCACCACGGTGGCGGACAGCGGGAGGTAGCCACCCGTGATGCCCTTGCCGAGGCAGACGATGTCGGGCCGGAACCCGGGGCCGGCCCACTCGGAGGCGAACAGGCGACCCGTCCGACCGAACCCCGTGGCGACCTCGTCGCAGATCAGCAGGACCCCGTGCTCCGCGCAGGCCCGACCGACCAGGGCGAGGTCCTCGGGGTCGGCCACCAGGATCCCGGACGCACCCTGGACCAGGGGCTCGATCACCATGGCGGCCAGCGTGTCGGCATGGGCGACCACGGCGGCGACCGCCTTGGTCGCCCAGTCGGCCGAGGCGTAGCCGGGGGTCCGCTCCACGGGGAACCGCAGGGGATCGAACACCGTGGTACCGAAGCCACCGTCGCCGAGGGAGAGGGCCCCCACGGTGTCGCCGTGGTAGGCGTCGCCGAGGGCCAGGAAGCGGTTCCGCTCGGGACGGCCGCGGTTCACCCAGCACTGGAAGGCGATCTTGAGCGCCTGCTCGACCGCCACCGCGCCGTCGGAGGCGAAGATGGTGTGGGCGTCGTCGACCGGGACCACCTCCGCCAGTGCTTCGGCGAATTCGATGACGGCGCGGCTGCCGTTGCCCAGCAGGGTGGCGTGGGCCACCTTCCCCAATTGGTCGACGATGGCGGCGTCGAGCTCCGGGACGCGATGGCCCAACGTGGTGACCCACAGCGACGAGATGGCGTCGAAGTACCGGTTCCCGTCCACGTCGATCAGCTCGCGCCCCTCGGCGCGCTCCACCGTCACCGGACTGTTGGTCGGATAGGCGGCCATCTGGGTGAACCCGTGCCACACCACGGCGACGTCCCGGTCCACCCAGTCGTCGCCGCCGGGCTCGGGGCGGTGCTCGGCGCTCATGGGGGACGAGTCTTGCCCACCACAGGACACCGGTCGAACCGGCCGGTGGTCGAACCCGCCACCTGCGGGCGTACCGGCGCGGCCCCCGGCGGGACCGGTGCGCCACTCCGGGCGGGCTGCGGCCGTGACCACCCCGGAAGGGTGCCCGGTAGAGTGGCCAGATGGACCGTATCGGCGTCGTCGACACCATGTTCGCCCGCTACGACATGGGTGCGGAGGCGACCGACGAGCTCGCCTCGTGCCCCGGGCACGGCACCACCTTCGAGGTCGTCCACCGCACCGTTCCCGGGTTCAAGGATCTCGGCGTGGCCTGCAAGCGGCTGATCGAGCAGGAGGACTGCCGGATCGTCGTGGCGCTCGGCATGCCCGGAAAGGCCGCCATCGACCAGGTGTGCGCCCACGAGGCCTCGCAGGGGATCATGCTGGCCCAGCTCCTGACCTCCACCCACATCCTCGAGGTCTTCGTCCACGAGAACGAGGAGGAGGACCCGGCCAAGCTGGCCGTGGTCTGCGTCAACCGGGCCCGCAAGCACGCCCGCAACGCCTACTGGATGCTCTACGAGCCCGAGCAGCTCACCCGCAACGCCGGCCGGGGCGTCCGTCAGGGCTACGAGGACGCCGGCCCCATCGCCGGTTGAATCCGGGGCGCCGGAACCGGGGAGCGACTGCCCACCGTCGCCCCCTCACAGCCAGTTGCGTCGCTCGAGCTCACCCAGCACCGCACCGTCCGCATCGTCCGACCCGAGGTCGCCGCCCGGTGTCGAGACCGTCGACCGGACGTACTCGGCGTGGACGTCCTCGATGTCGAGCCGACGGGCCAGCTCGAACGCCGCCATGATCGTCGCCGGTTGGCGGCCGATGCCCATGTGCATGAGGAGGTCAGCAGCGACCTGGGTGTCGCCCTCGTGCATCGCCAGGGCGGCCAGGAGCAGCACGGCGTCGTTCGCCTCCCGGCTGAAGCGGCCCTCCCTGCTCCGCCTGGCATAGGCCCGGATCTCCTCGACGGCAGGCTCCACGTCCCCGACGGCCAGCAGTGCCAAAGGTCGAAGTTCCTCGCCGTTGCTGAACTGCAGGAGCCCGTGGCCCAGGCCCCGGTTCGCCTCCAGGAGGTCGAGCGCACGGTCCGGTCGCCCGAGCAGGATCTCGCAGGTCGCCAGGACGGGCACGCCCCCGATGAGCGTCCCCACCGACGTGAGGTGGTCGTTCACCTTCTCCAACCCCACGCACGCCCGGGCCTTCTCCCGTGCACCCGCGATGTCGCCCTGATACCCGAGCGATGATGCCTCGGCGAACCAGAGCCACACCTTGGCGCTGTCGAGTTCTCGGCCCGGTGCGCCGTGGTCGGCACCGGTGATGAGCTCGTCGGCCCGGCGCAGCAGCTCGGATCCCGAGCGGGGTGAGGCAAGCAACAGGACCCATCCCGAGACGGCCGCCGCCATCGCCTGGAGCAGGGGTGAGGCGGAGCCTCCCAGGAGTGCGGCGACCTGGAGCACCCGCACGAAGTCATCCAGGACGATGAGTGGGCCGACCTGCACCATCTTGAGCTCGGAGGTCAGACCCGGATCGACGTCCGTCATCGTCGCCAGGGCGCGCTCGATGAGTCCCAGGAGTTCGCTCGGACGACCGAACAACGAATAGGACGGCTCCGCGGCCACGAGGAGGTCCGCCGCCGTCTTCCACCGGCCCGAGGCCAGGGCCCAGTCGACGGCTGCCGTCAGATTGCTCACGTCATGACGCAGACCGATCGCCACTCGGACCTCGGCGAGCCACGTCTGGGAGTCGAGCTGCGCCCGGGCGGCGAAGTGCTCGAGGTGCCGGGTCCGCACGGTCCTGCCCTCGTCAGCGGCGAGGAGGCGGTCCTCGGCATAGGCCTTGAGGGTCTCGAGCAGCCCGAATCTGGCGCCCGAGTCCAGATCCGCCCGGATGACCAGGGACTTCGCCACCAGGGCCTCGACGACGTCGGACGCCCCTCCCCGCGGCACCCCGACCACCGCGGCCACGGCGTCGAGATCGAATCCGTCGACGAACACGCCCAGCGCGCGGAAGACGCGCCGTTCCTCCGGGTCGAGGAGGTCGTAGCTCCAGTCCAGGGTCGCCTCCAGCGTCCGCTGGCGCTGTCGACGCCGACCTCCGGACAGCAGCTGGAACCGGTCGCTCAGTCCGGCGAGGAGTTCACCCGCCGTGAGCACCGTGACCCGTGCCGCCGCGAGTTCGATGGCCAGCGGCATGCCGTCGAGACGGGTGCAGATCCGGCTGACGACCTCGAGGTTCGGCGCCGACGTGTCGAATCCCGGATACACGGCCAGTGCGCGGTCCAGGAACAGCTTCACCCCGGGCGAGTCCGCGCCACCGCTGTCGAGTGAGCTGAGTCCGGCGACCACCTCTCCCTCGACGTCCAGGGCCTCCCGACTGGTCGCCAGGAGGGACGTCGACCCGGCCGCACGGAGGAACCGCTCCGCGAACGCCGCGACCCCGTCGATGACGTGTTCGCAATTGTCCAGGATGACGAGGGCGTCCTTCGGCGCGAGGAACCTGATCACCTGGTCGGTGGCGTCACCCGCGCTCACCGCCAGTCCGACGGCTTCCGCCACGGTCGACGGAACGTCGTCGGGCTCCACGATGGTCCGGAGATCGACGAACCACACGCCGCCGGACCGGTGGTGCAGCTCCTCCTCGCCCACGGCCAGGGCGAGCCTGGTCTTGCCCGATCCACCCACCGCGGCGACGGTCAGCAGTCGGTGATCCAGCAGGAGCTCCCGGGCACGGCGGACCTCGTCGTCCCGGCCGACCAGCCGGGTGGGCCGGACCGGGAGGTTCGACGAGTTCGGATCCGCCACCCGGAGCGGTGGGAACTCCCGGTCACCGATCTGGACCAGCCGGATCGGTTCGGCCACGTTCCGGAGCGCGTACACGCCGAGCTCGGTCGCCTCGACCCCGGCGACGGCGCGCACGGCCTCGGTCAGGAGGATCTGTCCTCCGTGCGCGGCGGCTTCGACCCGGGCCGCCGTGTTGACGGGCGACCCGAAGTAGTCGCCGTCACGTTCGTCGGCCTCGCCGAGATGCAGTCCCATCCGCACCCGCAGTGGAGGGCCGGGCCACGACACGGTCGCGAATTGGCGCTGTGCCGCCTGCGCGGCGTCGACCGCGTCGGTGGCGCGGGCGAATGCCGCCGCGAACGAGTCACCGGCCGTGGTGAACACGTACCCGTCCCGCGATTCGATGGCCTCACGCAAGATGGCGTCGTGCCGCTCGAGGGAGGCGGACATGCCGTCGTGATCCTCCGCCCACAGCCGGGTCGAGCCTTCGACGTCGGTGAACAGGAACGTCACTGTCCCCGAGGGAAACTCCGCCATGCGCGAGATCGTACGGCGGTATCGGCCGTTCCGCTGTCGCCGGACGACTGCTCGGCCCGCCGGGCCGCGAACCGCCCGACCGTGCATCCACACCCGTCAGGTGTCGCGCGATCGCCGGCGGTAGGAGCACCGATCGGGTGCCGTCAGACCTCCGGGTCGTGGGGCAGCCCGAGCGTGCGCTCGGCGATGATGTTCCGCTGTACCTCCGACGTGCCGCCACCGATGGTGAGGGCCGGGGCGAACAGGAAGCCGTAGTCGTAGA
>Ga0182013_10000562_pt1 | contig 50986 bp, 44 predicted proteins | sample 612S2MmetaG_FD_120487 | JGI IMG/M metagenome (GOLD analysis project Ga0182013, IMG submission 120487) | Permafrost microbial communities from Stordalen Mire, Sweden - 612S2M metaG | ecosystem: Environmental > Terrestrial > Soil > Wetlands > Permafrost | place: Sweden: Stordalen | collected...
GCGTGCGGATGGTGCGATAAGCTTTCTTCACGGCGGTTCTCCCTTCAAGGTGTGGCAACCCGATTCTTTCAGAATCAGGCTGAACCGCCGCTCAACTTTCAACTATGGGTGGGACATCCTCGCAAAATGAATCAAGGGCTTTAGCCCCTGAGAGACGGTTCTTACCGTATATGACCTTCACCATAGGCTTTTAAAGGCTCATCTCAATGGCTCACGCGGCCCGACGCCGACTGGCCGCGATTGTTCGCTGGCGGCGTGGTTACCGGCTTGCGCTGGGAGCGCGTATCGAGCAGTTCCTGGCAGAGTTCCGAGTCCTGGCCGCGCTCCAGGCCCAGAACGGCGTACTGCCCCCGGCACAGGTTCAGCTTCATGGCGTCGGAGTCCTCGCGGTTCAGTTCCACGGTGCGCTCCAGGCCGGTCTGCGGGTCCACGTCGTAGCGGAAGATGGTGTCGCTCGGCTGTCTCGCCTTGCCGTAGTCGAAGTGATTCCACGTGCACAGGTAGGCGCTGTTCTCCGCGCCCGACATCATGGCGTACACCTGCGTCCACGTCACGCCGGGAGCCGTGGGCGGAACGGCATTCCACACCAGAACCCCCTGGCCGCCGCGGATCCATCGCGCCGCAAACATGCGGTGCGCCAGGTCGTAGTGGAAGCTCGTGAAGAAAGTGCTGGCGGCGCAGTCGTGGCAGTTTTCGTAGAGGGCGGTCAACTCTTCAGGCGCGCCGGGGGCAAAATGCACCCAGTCGAACCAGCGCAGGTTCAAGCCTTTCAGCAGCGGCGCAATCGTGTGGCTGGTGAGCGACGCGTTCCACACCGTGAAGCTGTCGTTGCCGGGAGTCGCCTGCGGCCCCTCGCGGTCGGTAGTCACCACCAGCGCCGCATCGTAGACCACGCCGATCTCGCGGATGGCAGTCCATTTCTCCACTTGCAGCGAGCGCGTCACCCACACCACGATGTTCTGGTCCTTGGGATCGTGAAAATCGATCCAGCGAAAAGTGCCGGAGGTCTGCTGGGCGGGCAACTGAAATGCTAGCAGGCACGGCAGAAGTGCAAGGTGCACTTTCAACAATCTGCGCTGCAACATGCTCACCCGATCTTCCGAAGAAGTTGTTCAACTTCGCCGATCGTCTCTTCCCCGCCGTAAACACTCTCGCGAACCGCATCGAATAAATCGCTATATGCTCGAAATCTTTTCACCCGCTCTTGATCAATCTCCCCGTTTGACATTGCCGGCCAATTATTGACAGATGATTCCAACACTGGACGTCCGTCTTTCCAGAGTTGAAGTGTGATCGCGCGATTATCTCCAGATGCGATCAACCAAATGTGGAAGCTATATCCTTCGCCCAGATCAACGGAATACTCATCGCGCCCCAGAGGATTGGCCATGATTCGCCAGTCGAGCTTTTGCGCGCGAGTCTTTTCCAAAAGCTCTTGAGCTAATTGATCGATACGTTCGTTCATTTTTCCTCCTGGTCGAGCCTTCCGCGAAGTCGTCCCTGAATTGCGCTCAATTCTTGCACCGTGTTCAATGTTTCCTTGAACAGATAATTCTTCTCTGCCGCATTCAGGGGGAACTCCCCTTGGGCAAGGAAATCGACCCATCGCTTACAACTTGACTCCACATCCTTCAGCTTATCGGCATCCGTTGCGAGGAATTTCGCAAACTCTTCCCGATCTCTGGGAATGCGAATTGCTAACTCGCGAAGTTGAATGCTCGCCTCGGTCCCGCGTTCATATAACACTGACGTATTAAGCTGCTCCGCGATGCGCACAATTTCAACCATGGCATCGGCTGCGTTCCGCCGATAAACCGCTCCTTTGGCTTCTCGGGCTGCTTTTTTTGCCCCAGTGGCCTGCCATATCGCACCCACCGTCAACGCCAGCCCCACCACTCCGACTCCCGAGTTCGACCAATCGAACTAATCGTGCAAAATCATTCGATCCTTCTACCGGACAGCATACCGCACAAATCGTTGCACCAGCTACAGCCCCAGCTTCGCCCACATCGCGTCAATCTTCGCTTTAGTCGCGCGGTCCATCTCGATCATGGCAGGCCAGGGCCTTTCAAAGCCTTCGGCCTTCCACTTGCGCGTGGCGTCCACTCCCATCTTCGATCCGTAGTTGGGCAGGCGCGAGGCGTGATCGAGCGAATCGATGGGGCCGAGCGTGAACTGAATGTCGCGCTCGGGATCGATGTTGTTCGCCACGCGCAGCACCACTTCGCCAATGTCCTGCACGTCGCAATCCTCGTCGACCACGATGATGCACTTGGTGAACATGGCCTGGCCCAGCGACCAGATGGCGTTCATCACCTTGCGCGCATGGCCGGGATAGCTCTTCTTGATCGACACGATCATCAGGTTGTGAAAGACCGCTTCGACAGGCAGATTGATATCGACGATCTCGGGGATGGTCATCTTCATCGCGGGCAAGAAAATCCGCTCCACGGCCTTGCCCATCCACGCGTCTTCCATGGGCGGCTTGCCCACGACCGTCGCGGCGTAGATGGGATCTTTGCGGTGGGTGACGCAAGTAAGATGAAAGACCGGGTACTCGTCCGGCAGCGTGTAGAAACCGGTGTGGTCGCCGAAGGGGCCTTCGGAGCGCAGTTCGCCCAGCTCCACATAGCCCTCGAGGATGATCTCAGCGTGAGCCGGCACTTCGAGATCGACGGTCTCGCACTTCACAATTTCGACCGGCTTGCCGCGCAGGAATCCGGCGATGAGGAACTCCTCGACTTCGGGCGGCGCGGGAACGATGGCGGAAAAAGTCGTTGCAGGATCGGTGCCGATGGCGACGGCCACTTCAAGCCGCGAGCCCTTCAGATTGCCCAGCGCAGTCTGCGGAATCGCGCCCGCGGACTGCTCGGGAATCGTGACTGCGCCGCCGGCCGACTCAGCCATGATGGCCACCCTTGCAGGGAGCGGACTTTCGGACGAGTGCATCGTTGCTGCTGCACGCATCGCCTCGCGGTAATGCTCGGCGGCAACCTTCTGCCGCTGCCAGTGCATCCCGGTGGTCTGGCCATCGTACACCTGCATGCGATACATGCCGATGTTGCGCCTGCCCGTTCGCGGATCGCGCGTGTGCACGCAGGGCAGGGTGATGAAGCGCCCGCCGTCGTGCGGCCAGCACTTGAGAATGGGAAAGTAATTGAGATTGAATTCTTCGCGCCGGATCTTCTCTTTGCAGGGCGCGTCTTTGACGGAAACTGTTTTGGGAAAGATATTGCCCAGCTCGGCCAGTTGCGGCAGCATCTTCAGCTTGTCAAGGAAGCCGCCCGCCGGTGGCTTCAGATTCATCAGGCCATGGATGCGCTCGGCGATCTCGTCGATGCGCTCGACGCCGAGCGCCAGCGCCATGCGCCGCTCGCTCCCAAATTGGTTGATGAGGACCTTGTGGCCGGGATGCCCCGCGACGTTCTCAAACAGCAGCGCCGGCCCGCCGGGCGCGTAATCTTCACCGATCGTCCGTGCCCCATCCTTCGAGCGTTCTTTGCTCGAAGGGTGGGAACGCACACCGATTTTGCTCACCCGGTCCGTGATCTCCGTGATTTCGAGCTCAGGCGAGACCTCTTCGCGTATGCGGCGAAGCTCTCCGTGTTTTTCCAGCGCGTTGATCCAGTCGCGTAAATCGTCGTATGCCAAGGATGTGCTCCCTTGAGCGGTTCTCCTACATCCCCATCCTAACCCGGCGCAGCCGGAACCAAAGAACGAACCGGGGAACCGCAGCTCGCACGATCCATCGCGCCAACTCGCCAACTTGCCATTTCCGCGCCAGCGGAAACGAACTGGCCGTTCTTGTCCTTAAGAATTGTCCACGAACCCGAATCGTCAGGCGTCCGCTCAGCCTCCGTTCGTGTGCATGGAATCCCACTCGCCGCGCGCGCGCAGCGCGGCGATCTCCTGGCGGGCCAGCTCCTGGGCGCGTTGGTAGTCGGGCTTGGCCAACCGGTTCAGGGGCATCTGGCCCGGCTCGACCACGATCCAATGGCGCGGACGCATGTAGGAAGCGAGCGCGCGTGTATGGCGTTCCAGTTCCTGTACGGAAAGTTCGACGCCCGGCCTTTTTTCGACGGTGGCGACCACGCCCTCGCCCACCACTTCATGCGCCACGCCCACCACGACGCAATTGGCAACCTTCTCCGTGAGGTCGCCGATGTGCGCTTCCACGTCGCCGGGAAAGACCTGGTAGCCGAACGACTTGATGACCCACTTGGCGCGTCCGGAAAGATGAATGCCCGCGGCGCTTTTGTACCCGAGATCGCCGGTGTAGAGGTAGCCGTCGCGTGAGATAGTCCGCGCGGTCGCATCGGGATCGTTGACGTAACCCAGGAAGGTCTGCGGCCCGCGAAAACAAATATGTCCAATCTCGTCCTCGGGCAACTCGCTGCCGGCCAGGCCGTCTTCGCGCATCGGCTCGCGAATGGTGCAGGCATACACCGGCATGTCGTGGCCCAGGCCGTCGAGGATCTTTTCTCGTTCGGAAACACCGACGCTCACATAAGTACAAAAGCCCGCACATTCGGTCAGGCCGAGCCCGGTACCGACCATCGGCGCCATGGTGGCCAGCCTATCGACGAACGGCCGCGAGACGGCGTTTCCCCCGTAGACAGCCAACTTGAGGCTCGTGAGGTCGTAGCGCTCGTAGTCCTTCAGCATCCATTCCAAATTGAACATCACCGGAATCTGGCCGAGGATTTCGACGCGGTACTTTTCAATTGCACGTAAAGATCGGGCGGCGTCGAAGACCTCGATAAGAACCGCGGTCCCGCCGCCGAAGAGCGTCGTCATCAGGATCTCGGTTTGCGCGCCGACGTGCGAGGCGGGCAGGTTGACGAGCGAGCGCATGCCGCTGTCTCCGCCGAAGAACGCGCCGCACAGGCACATGTTCTGCGACGTGATGTTGCGATGCGAGAGCAGCGCCGCCTTGGGCGAGCCGGTCGATCCCGTGGTGAAGATCACCAATGCGCCATCGTCTTCGGCGATCGTGGGAGCGGACGCGGCCAGTTGCGCCGCGCCGGCATCGGTAGAGTTCGCGGCGGCGCTCGCGGCGGCTTCGGCCAACTCTGCATAGGCGCGAAAGCCCTCGCTCGGCTCGGCCGAGCTCACGGTGAAGAAGTGCTCGATGCAAGCGCATTTTGCTCGGACCGCGCGGCCCATCGCGCGGAAATCGATCGGGCCGTAAAGGCCAAGACAGACGAATCCGCGCGGGCGAAGCATCTCCACCACGCGAATCACCTCGGCAGCGGGCAGGCGCAGGTCGAGAGGCGCAACGATGACGCCGATCTTGAACAGGCTGTACTCGAGCAGCACGTGATCGGCCGACATGGGCAGCAACGTGACGAAATAGTCGCCTTTCTTGAAGCCCATGCGCAGCCATTCCGCGGCCAACGCCGTGGTGAAGCGGTCAAATTCGCTCCATGTGACCGCGCGGCCGCTCTCGGCGCTGATCAGTGCCGCGCCTTCGGGCCGGTCTTTGGCCCATTTCGCCACCACGCCGTGCAGCAGGTGGCGATCGGCAAAGCGATGGTTGTAATCGTCGAGGGTGAGTGGGAGCAGAGTCATGCGATGCGCGAATTCCTCGACCAGTCGATCACGGGAGGCGGAGTGCGTCAAGCTCTTCGCAAGGAGCCGAATGTCGCGCATCCGAAAGCGCGGTCAGTTTGCCGCCTGCACGGCCGTCACCAGTGGATTGACCGGCGGAATCGCATCCAGCGGAAAGCCCAGGCGCTTCCACTCGTCGTAGCCGCCGCGCAGCGGGCGCACGCGCTCGATGCCCAGTTTGTGCAACGTCATCGCGGTCTTGGCCGCTGTTGCCTCGCTGGGGCAGGTGCAATAGAGCACGATGTCGCGATCGCGCGGGATCTCATTGTGGCGCGCGGCCAGCGCATCGGGCGAGAAGTGCTGCGCGCCGGGCAGCGTGAAGGGCTCGGGCACGAGTTCCAGCGGATGGCGCAGGTCGACGATGAACACCGGCTCACCCGCGTCAAGCTGGCGCTTCAGGTCTGCCGGCTCAAGACGCGCGGCGGCCAGTTTCTTGAGCACCGCGCGGCGGCGATAGAGGCGAACGAGGAAGAATGCCACGACGCCGAGCAGGAGCAAAGCGCCGGAGAACCGGCCGGCCCAGTTGAGCAGGTGCGGATTGCGCTTGAGCAGGTCGCCGAAGAAGCGGCCCGCGGCCAACAATGTTCCCACCCAAAGCGACGCGCCGATGCCGTCGAAAAACAGGAAGGGGCCAAATCCCATGCCGTTCTGGCCGGCCACAGGCGGCGCCAGAATCCCCAGGCCGGGCACGAACTTGGCGAACATGAGCAAAACGCCACGGCGGCGGCCGAAAGAATCCTGGGTGCGGCGGACGCAGGTTGTGGGTTCGAGCGAGAGTTTGCACAGAAGGCGTAGAACATGATGCCCATGGCTGCGGCCAACGAAATACCAGACCGTGTCGGAAATGAGGGCAGCCGCCACGGCGATCGCGAAGGCAAGAATGAAGTTGATAGGGCCGTCGGCCGAGAGCGCGCCAGCCGCCAGCAGCACCGGCGTAGCGGGCAGCGGAATGCCCAGTTGCTCCACCAGCACCCAGGCGAAGAGCAGCAGGTAGCCGTAGGTCAGCAGAATGTGGGTCGGCAGCGCCATGAATAGTCCAAGAGATCGGGTGTGCGGGGAATCAAGCCGCATAGCTCGGCGCGTTGAAAAACGCGGGAGCAGGCGGCCTCACTTTATAGGATGATTCTCGGCGGGTATGGTTGCAGAGGCGGGCGAGAAGATCCCTAGGCCCGCGCCTACTGCTCAGCCGGCGTGGACGCGGCGGGAACGGGATAGGCCGCGTCGGGAGCGGTTGCCGGCGCCACTGCCGGAGCATTGCCCGCCTCCTGATTTTTCGCCGCGAAGTAGTCGTGATCCCATAGATTCTTGTAGAACTCGCCGGTAAGCTCGGCGGCGCGTGGGCCGAAGGTGGGCCGGCCGCCCTCGAGGAAGAAGACCGTCACCAGCGCGCCCTGCGGCGACTCGGAGTAGGAAGCAAACCAGCCGTAGCGCGTGCCGTTGTCGGAGCAGGTCCCGGTTTTGCCAAAGACCGGCAACTCGCGGAAGTTGGCGCGCAGGCTGCGCGCGGTTCCATACTCCACCGCGCCCGCCATGCCGTCTTCGAGGTCGGGAACAAAGCGCGCAATGTCGAGCGTGCGCTTCACGCGCGGCTCAAACGCAGCCACTTCTTCGGAGGTGGTGGGATGCTGCAGGTAGTAGAGCGTTCCCCCGTTGGCGATGGCGGCGACAAACGCGCCCAGTTGCAGAGGCGTAAGCGAAACGCCCTGGCCGAAGCTGCACATGCGGCTCACGCCGCCTTCGGACTCGGGGATCGCCTGATCGGGATAGACGCCCAGTTGCTCGCCGGGCATGTTGTAGCTGGCCAGCTCGCCCAGGCCGAACTGCGTGGCGTAGTGGCGCACGCGATCGAAGCCCAGCTCGCGGCCCAGCTCCTCGAAGTAGAGGTTGTTGCTTTTCGCCAGCGCCTGGGTCATGTTCATGTGGAAGCCCGCCAACTGCACCGGCGTGTCGCGCGTGACCAGCCCCTCGGAGAGCGCGGCCAGGGCCACGGTCAGCTTGATGGTGGAGCAAGGTTCCGCGCCCGGCGAAAGCGCCAGCTTCTGGTTGACCATCGCCAGAATGCGGCCGTTCGCGGGATCGATGACCACGGCGGTGCCGTTCATGTCGCCGAGAGCGTCAATCGCAGCCTGGCGCACCACCGGATCCTCGCCCGCCGTCATGTCGTCCGCGCCCACTCCGCCCGCAACAAACGAGCTGGCCGTAAAGCGCTCGTAATAATGATGGCGGCGATAGGACGCGCGATGCATCTGGCTGCGAGCCGTTGCGGCCGTGCGGTGCTTGGCTGTCGTGGATCTTGCCGTGACGCGGGACGTGGCGCTGTGCGCGGCCGAGGCGTGGGCAGCGCTCGCGTGGGTCTCCGTGGTTTTTGCCGCGCTGCCACGCGCCGGTGCGTGGTGCGCCTCCTTGGCGCGCGAGTTAAGGCGCGAAGCCGGCCTGGGATGATGCACCGTGTTTTGCCGAACATCCAGCGCCGCGGCGCTAGCGGCGCCTAGAGCGGAGATGGCAACCGCCGTTCCCAGAAAGACCGTTCCAATCGACTTGACGCGTGACAGCTTCATCCAGACAACTTCCTCTCAACTTTGGATTTCGTGCCGCGCGTTCGTCCGTGGACGACGCACTTGCTGCCTTCTGCTTCGGCCGCGAGCGGATTCTCTCGTCCGCCGCGGGTTTGGCCAGTTTTCTTGCCAGCCGCTCCACGGGGTGGAACGGACCGCGTACTTGCTTAGCAAGCCGACCTGTCCACCCGTACGCCCCTCGTCTTAAAGTACCCTAATCTGCGGAAAACTCCCCTCGCACCGCAGTGTTGCCAAGTACAACTTTAGAGGACGTTTCGCTTACTATACAGTGTCCTCGGTCACTTTCAAAACCGGAGGGCCGGTGTCCGAAATCGATACAGAAAACTCGCGCCCTCCCCGCCCGTCACCTCTTCCGAGCCGCTATCGCATTTTCCGGATTCGCATAGAGTGCCGTCTGGAACGACTGTGGGCATTTTCCTCAAGAAAATGCCCATGCCTGCCTTTGGGCGACTTTACAACCATCCGGAAAATGCCTTAAAACCTAAGGCGGCGCAAAAACGTCGGCACATCCAGATCGCGCTCGGGTTCCGCGGCGGACTCGGTAAACAGCTGCGGCTCCGCTCCCTGTGCCTGCTCCGCCATCTCCTCGTCCATCGGTTCCTCCATCGTCTCGATCGGATTCACGATGAAATCCGAAACGTAGTCCCGCGGCGGGGTTTTGAATTCTCGCTCACTCTCCATATCGTCAAATTGCGGCGTTTCGGCAGCGGACGCACCTTCGTGCTCCATCGCGAAGTCCCTCGCTGCGCCGGACGCGGCCATGGATTGCGGCGTTGCCACCGTCACCGTGGTCGCCACGTTGGGCGTCGCGGCGGCAAAGAAGAACCCGTCGTCGTTATTGTTCCCGGCGGCAGCTTCCTCTTCCTGTTCGCTCAGGAAGCGCGCCGGCGCAGGCGCAGGCGCGGGCGCGGCTTCATGCAGCCAGTTGCCCGGCGCCACCAGCGGCACGGAAACCACCGGCGCTTCTTCCACGTTCAACATGCGCGCGCGGCGCTCCGGCATCTGGTCGCGGAAACCGGTGGCGATGACGGTGATCTTCACCTCCTCGCCCATCTTTTCGTCGAGCACCGCGCCAAAGATGACGTTGGCGTCTTCGTGCGCCGCCGCTTGAATAAGCGACGAGGCCTCGTTCACTTCGGAAAGCTTGAGCGTGCTCGATCCGGTGATGTTGATGAGAATGCCGCGCGCGCCGTCGATGGCGCCGGCCTCCAGAAGCGGCGAAGCCATGGCCGCCTGCGCGGCTTCCATGGCGCGATTGGCGCCCGAGCGCACGGCCGTCCCCATCACCGCGTGGCCCATGCCGGCCATGGTGGTCTTCACGTCGGCAAAGTCGCGGTTGATGATGCCGGGGATGGTGATGATGTCGCTGATGCCCTGCACGCCCTGGCTGAGCACGTCGTCGGCAATGCGGAAACTCTCAAAGAATCCCGCGTCCTTGGCCACCACCAGCAGCTTTTCGTTGGGAATCACGATCATGGTATCGACGCTCTCCACCAGCTCCTTCAGTCCGCGCTCGGCCTGCATCAGGCGGCGCTTGCCCTCGAAGCCAAAGGGCTTGGTGACCACGGCGACGGTCAGAATGCCCATCTCGCTGGCCAGCGAGGCAATGACCGGCGCGGCGCCGGTGCCCGTGCCGCCGCCCAGGCCCGCGGTGACGAAGACCATGTCGGCGCCTTCCAGCGCCTCGATGATCTTTTCCGAGTCCTCGAGCGCGGCGCGGCGGCCGACGTCGGGATTGGAACCCGCGCCCAGCCCCGAGGTGAGGCGCACGCCCAATTGCAGCTTGATGGCCGCCTGCGAAAGCTTCAGCGCCTGCACATCGGTGTTGGCAGTGATAAACTCCACGCCTTCCATGCGCGCTTGAATCATGCGGTTCACGGCATTGCCGCCGCCTCCGCCCACGCCGATCACCTTGATGCGCGCGCCGCGAAGGGGCTCTTCGTGATATTGAATCCGCATCTCTCCCGCCTCGCTCTTTTCCTGTTCCATGGGGGCTCCCGTCTCCTCGTCTGCGATTTCCAGCTTTGCCAGTCCCTATTCCCTAGTCCCTAGTCCCTGTTTCTAAAAACTCGCGGCAAACATGGCGCGCAACTTCGCGCTCAGGCTCCGATGATCTTCGGCCGCGCGCATGGTTCGCGTGCGATGCGCGTAGAGAATCATGCCGATCGACGCGGCCCACGACGGATGGTTCAGTTCCGCGGGCATGCGCGGCAGATGCATGGGCAACCCCGTGCGCGCCGGCACGCGCAACTGGCTCTCGGTCACGTCGAGCATGCCCGGTAGCGCGGCGCCGCCGCCGGTGAGCACGCATCCGGCGCCCATGGCGTCGATGACGCCGCCCTGGCGCAGGCTTTCGCGCACGTAGTACATCAGTTCGCGCGCGCGCGGCTCCAGGATTTCTGCGATGGTGCGCAGCGCCAGGCGTTGCGAACGGGGTCCCCAAGAAGCGGCGTTTGCTTCTTGGGGAGGGGGCTGCGGATTGTTGATCTCGATCTCCGCCAGTTGCGGCACCGCGGTCACGACCGCATGGCCATATTGCCGCTTCAGTTCTTCGGCCTGGGCCAGCGGCATCTGCAGGCCGATGGCCAGGTCGTTGGTGAAGTGCGCTCCGCCGATGGGAACCGACGCGGTGTACGCCACGGCGCCCTCGAAAAATACCGCCATGTCGCTGGAATGCGCGCCGATGTCGAGCAGGCACACGCCCAGCTCGCGCTCGTCGGCCGAGAGCATGCACTCCGCTGCGGCAACGGCTTCGAGCACTGCCTCGGAGACCTCGAGCCCCGCGCGATTGGCGCAGGTCACCGTGCTTTGCAGGGCGCTGCCCGAACAGGTGGCGATGTGCAGCTCGACCTCGAGGCGGGCGCCCACCATGCCGACAGGATCAAAAATTCCGGGCTGCCCGTCGAGGATGAATTGCCTTGGCAGCAGGTGCAGAACTTCGCGGTCGGCAGGGCGCTCGATGGCGCGCGCGTGGTCTACGGCGGCGCGCACATCCTCGCGCGTAATCTCGCGCATGCCGCGGCCCAGCTGGATGCCGCCGCTCGAATTCAAACCGCGAACGTGCGGCCCGCCTACACCCACCATGCAGCCGGCGATATTGACGCGCGCCGCGCGTTCGGCCTGTTCGCTGGCGCGCCGCACCGCCTTGGCCGCGGGCCCCAGCTCGGCGATCAGGCCTTTGCGCATCCCCGCCGATTCCACTTCCCCGTGGCCGCGATAGCGCAGCACCTGCTCGTTCACATCGCCCACGAGCACCCGCGTGCCGGAGCTGCCGATGTCGAGCACCACGATCAGGTTGTCAGGCTTCTGGCTCATCGCGCTCACTCGCCCTCGACGCCGGCCGCAGCCCGGCCTCTAGTTGCGGCGGGACTCCGCCAATCCGTGTTGGCCCCTGTGTTCATCGTGGCCTGCTTGGGCGTCGCGTGCTTACTCGCCGGTGCGGGCTTGTTCGCTTTTGCCGCGGGCTTGGCCGCTGCTTTGCTTCGCGCATGTGCATCTGGCTGAGCGGCCGCCGCCGGCCTCGCAGCCGGCCCCCCAGCGGACCCCGGCGCCGAAGTCGACGAATTCGCAGGCGCGTCGCCGCCCGCGGAAGCGTCCGAGATCTCAGCTCCCGAAGCCATCTCCAGCACGACCTGGTTGTCGTAGCGCAGGTCCACCGAACGGAGATGCGGATACTGCTGGCGCCACTCCGCGATGTGCGCCTTGTACCGCTGGTAGCGCCCCAGGAAACTGTCCTCGCCGAAGTGTGCCAGGATGTCCGCGCCCTGCTCGGGCAGGAGCACGCGCGCATCTTCAGGGTCGGTGAGGTCGATCTCCGAAATCTGCTCGGAGTTGTGCTTGCCGTCCGCGTCCAGCTCCGCCATCAGGCGCAGGTAGACAGCCATGCGCGCCTTGCGCGACTCCGCGGAGTCGCCGGGATCGATGCCCGTGACCACGGGGAACGAGTAGTGCCGCTCGGCCATGGTCCTCGCCGACATCGAAAGCAGCACTCCGCTCGCGTCAACGAGTCCAATTTGTTGGCCGCGCCGGGTAAACGCCACCGGCTGCCGCTCCACAATCGCCACGCGAATCTGGTCGGGCAGTACGCGCATCACGGTTGCGTGCTCGATCCAGGGAATACTCTCGAGTGCCCGGCGTCTCTCCTCCAAGGGCAGGAAAAACACATTGCGGCCGATGTCTTCGCCGAAGACCGGCAGCAGATCGGCGCGGCTCACCTCGGTGAGGCCCGTCGAGTGAATGTTGCCGGAGCCGGCGATGCGGAATCGCGCATCGCGTTCGAGATAACGCGCCAGCAGAACACCGGCCGTAGTGAAGCCACCCAGCACCAGCAGTGCGGCCAGCGCGAGAAACACGCGGCCCGCCGTGCTGGCCGGACCCCACCCATGCGTTCGGGGCGGCGTCCTGGACCCGCCAAAACGCTCCGTGGCGGGGCGTAGCACGCCGTCGCCCTCCGGGTCGTCGAACGCGACCGGCATACCCGGCGAACCGCGACGCACACGTCCGTCTACTTCGCGCGTGCGCCGGGGGCGCAACTCCACCGGGGGATCGTCGTCCCACAACAGAGGCCGATTTGTCGTATTGCCTTGATTGGTCACGCCTGAGCAGGGTCGTGACAATCGCCAGTCTCAATTATGGCCCGCGGATGGTTGCGAGCCTTCCGCACCGTGGGCGGGGGAACCTGAACCGTTACGGGGGAAGAACAGGTTTCAGGCATCAGTCCCCCACCGGCGTTTCCGACCTCGATGGATGAAACGAGCGGTTGACGCCAACCTGCCAACTTGCTAACGCCGCGAACGCGGCGCCAACCCGCCAATTCGTCAAATCGCTCGTTTTGTTGGACTCGCGTTTCTGTTTCATTCTAAGGGTCGAACAATGGAGATTATAGATCGAATGCGGCAATTCTGCGGCGAGCCAATTACGCTGACTTGCGATGCCTCTCTACATACGCGCGCAGCACAGCATTCATCCGTGTCTGGTAGCCCTGGCCCTGACGTTGAAACCAATCGATCACGTCGGCATCGATACGCAGCGAAAGAGGCTTCTTGATGGGCCGATAAAACACGCCGCGCAATGCCCCGCTCCAATCGGCGATCTCCGGCATTTCGGTCGTGTCGATCTCGCTCTCCGGCATTGCCGCAAGAGCTTCGAGTTCGGCCTGTAACTTCGGCGTCAATGGCTCCGGGTTACCTTTTCTCATAATCCGACCTCTCTTGGCTCGTCGCACGCCGTGCACTGATGATTCGACCAACTTCCTCTTCGCCGCTCGGCCATGTGTGGACGACATAAATCACCACGATTCCATCCGCGCTGGGTGAGCTCAGAGTTCTCCATCTCTCTTCATCCGGATAAGGATCGGGAACCGTGATCGAGAAAGGATCGCCAAGAGCTCGCTCCGCGAGTTCAAAGCTGACCTTGTGCTTCTCAAGGTTCCTCTTCGCCTTATCGGGATCCCACGTCCAGCGCAAGGTCTACGTCGCGTATATACGTTATTGTACCTACGTTCGACGTTGCCGTCAAGAGCCTGCCGTTATAAAACGCCTTCCAGCGCTGCCAGAATCTGCGGCGCCAGTTGGCTCACGCTGCCCGCGCCGAGGGTCAGGATCAGGTCGCCGGGTTGCGTGGAAGCAGTGACGGCAGCAACGGCAGCGGCAAAATCGGGCTCGAACGCGACGCGCGGGCCTTGAATGAGCTCGGCCAGACGCTCCGCTGTCACACCGGCAATCGGCTCCTCGCTGGCCGCGTAGATCGGCAACACGACAACCGTGTCGGCGTCCTTGAACGCGCCTGAGAACTCGTCCAAAAGATCGAGAGTTCGGGAGAACCGGTGCGGCTGGAAGATGACGTGAATCTTCCCGCGCCCCAACATGGGCATTGACGCCCGCGCCGCCTCGAGCGTGGCGCGAATCTCGGTGGGGTGGTGGCCGTAATCGTCAACCACCGTCACGCCGCGCGCCTCGCCGCGCCGCTGGAAGCGCCGGTCGACGCCGCGAAAGTGCTTCAGGCCCTCGGCAATCTTCGCCGGCGGCACCTCAAGCTGCCGCGCGATGGCCACGGCGGCCGTGGCGTTGAGCACATTGTGCCGGCCGGGCACGTGCAACTCGAAAGGCCCAAGCGGCCCCGCGGCGGTGTGCACCTGGAAGCGCGAGAACGAACTTCCCTGCCCCGTTCCGAGTTCCGTTCCGGGGCCCGATTCCGAGTCCGGCGCTCGCCCGGCATCGAGAATCTCCAATCGGAAATCCGCCTCCGCCGCCACGCCGTAGGTGAAGACGCGCCTGCGCACGCGCGGCAGAATGCCTTTGAGCAGCGCGTTGTCGATACAGGCCGTCACCGCGCCGTAAAACGGCACCCTATCTATGAACTCCACAAAGGCGCGCTCCACGTCGGCCATGTCGTGGTAGCAGTCCATGTGCTCGCGGTCCAGATTCGTCACCACGGCCAGGATCGGCGAGAGCTTCAGAAACGAGCGGTCGCTCTCGTCGGCCTCGGCCACCAGATACTGCGTCGTGCCCAGGCGCGCATTGGAGCCGAGCGCATCCACGCGCCCGCCCACGACCACCGTGGGATCGAGCCCGCCCGCACTCAGCACCGCGGCCACCATCGACGTAGTTGTCGTTTTGCCGTGCATGCCGGCGATGGCGATGCCGTACTTGAGCCGCATCAGCTCGGCCAGCATCTCCGCGCGCTGGATCACGGGAATCTTGCGCGCCTGCGCTTCAATCACCTCGGGATTCTTCGCGTTCACCGCTGAGCTGGTGACGACTACCGTCGCTCCGGCCACGTTGGCCGCGTTGTGCCCCTCGTAGATGGTCGCGCCCAGTTGCGCCAACCGGTCGGTGACCGCGCTGCGCTTCAAGTCGGAGCCCGAAACCTTTATGCCCAGATTGAGCATGATCTCGGCAATGCCGCTCATGCCGATCCCGCCGATGCCGATGAAGTGCGCGTGTTGCGAAGTGGCAAACATGGTAGTGAAGAATCAGGGTAACAGAGATCTGGAGTGTAGCGCCGGTCTCCAGACCGGCTGTAGTGCGGGCGTCCTCGCCCGCACCTGCAGGCCCCGACAGGCAATTCTTTGTGTCGGGGTGATTGACGGCCAAACGCACTCGAAGGATCTGCGTTCGTCTTTCCAAAGACTCCAGCTGCACAACACTAATTCGCCGCCGAACGCCGGTCGATGCCGTCCAGTGCAAGGACGTTCCTGATCTCGGCTCTCTGACCCCTGTCCTCACGGCAGCGTGTAATCGAAATCGTAAAAGTGCTGGCCGCTCTCAATGCGAATGGTGAAAACCCCTTCTATGCCTTTCAGTTCGCCGCTTCCCGAGCCGGGCACTACGATCACCTGCATCTTCGGCCCCGCACCGTCCATGGTTGCGAAGTGCTGCAGGGCGAAGCTGCCGTGCTTGCCGCCGAGCGTTCCCGTCACCACCTCAATCGCCACGTAACCCGCCACGCCCTGCCGTGGATCGCCGCCCGTAAACATCTCGCCGATCGTCGTCGCCTCCAGGTCGCCGCGAATCGTCTTGTTGATGGTGAAGCGGCCGATGCCCTCGGCGGGCGCGGGCGTGAGGGGATGAACGTCAACAGTGAACGAACCATGGGCGTGGTGCACAGGAATCTCCTTGGGCTGCGCGGCCGCTTGCGGCGCGGCCAGCATCAGTGCGAACAAAATGGTGGAAGCCAGCGGCATCTATCGGATTTCAGGATATCGCGTCGCGGACAATTCGGTTCTTGAGCGCTCGATCTCCCCCAAAAACCCTGTGCTATCAACCCCGCTCCATCGAAAAGTTGCGCACAACCTTCTGCGCCCATCGTGTTTGCATAAGCAGAACCGGCAAGCCGGGGTCCCCACGAACGGGTCCTGGTTCGTGGGGTGGAAGCCCAAGGGGGCGTCAAGAACAAAGCTCCCGCAAGGGCAAGATGCCGGGGCGACCGAGCAAAGCGGGCCGCCCGGAATGGAGGAGTCATGGGCAGCATGAAGAAGTGGATGTTGGGAGCGGCATTGGCGGCTGGAGTCGCGGGCATGGGCGCGGCGCCCGCCCAGGCAGCGCGCGTTGGCATCTACATTGGCGCGCCGGCGGCAACCGTTCCTTGCCCCGGCCCGGGATACGTCTGGGTGGCCGGCTACTGGGCTAATGGCTACTGGGTTCCCGGCTATTGGAACTTCATCGGCGTACGCGTAGGCCCGGTCATTCGCGGCGGCGTGGTGATTGGCCACGGCCCGTTCCGCGGCCCGCACTTCGCGCCCCGGCCGGTACCTTTTCGCAGGTAGCTTCGCCTTCTGCTGCCTGCACCACGCGGCCTCTCCCAACTGGAGGGGCCGTTTTTTTATACCTTTCGGCGATTTCCCGCATCTGATAATGTGGGCGTAACTCTCTTTGGAGTGAGCTCTGGCAAGGGGATCGCGGGAAGTTCTTGCTCTTTGGTCCCGGTTTGAGAATTCTTTTGCCGGACCGCAACAAAAGAGCGAGACTGCGGTTTAAGAGATTGAAGGCCGGCCGCAAGACCAAAGAGGATGGGGCTGGCGGGTGCTGAGGCCGGAGGCGGCTCCGGTTCCCGGTCGGGCAAGGCGAAGCTCGAACGGCACAAGGAGGATGTCATGCGGAGATTCCGCTACGTATTGTTGGCGATGCTTGTGGTTCTGCCCTTCGCTGCCGTTGCGACAGCGAATGCCCAGGTTGCGGTGGGGGTCGGCCCGGCTGTGGCCGATCCCGGATACTACGCCAATTACGGTCCCCCGGATTGCGCGTGGGGCTATTACGCCTATTACCCATATGCTTGCGCACCGTACGGCTATTACGGTCCCAACTGGTTTTACGGCGGCGTCTTCATCGGCGTTGGACCGTGGTACGGATGGGGCTGGCATCATGGCTGGGGCCGCGGTTGGGGTTACGGCCACGGCGGATATGGTTATCGCGGCGGATATGGTTATCGTGGCGGGTACGGCTATCGCGGCGGATACGGCTATCGGGGTGGCTATGCAGGCCGCGGTTATGCCGGCGGCGGACGCGGATATGCCGGTGGCGGCGGAGCACATGGCTATAGCGGCGGTGGTTCCCACGGCGGTGGCGGATTCCATGGCGGCGGTGGCGGCTTCCACGGTGGAGGCGGCGGCCATGGCGGCGGCGGACACCGCTAAATCAAAATCGGTTTTCCAGAGTTGATTGCCATAAATCGAAAAGCCCGCTCTGCTTCGGCAGGCGGGCTTTCTGCATTCGCCGTAATCTGGACCGACGGAAATCGGCCCTTGGTCTGTAGCGCCGGTCTCCAGACCGGCTGTCGTGCGGGCCTCTAGGCCCGCACTCGCCCGTGGGGCCCTCGGTCACTCCCGCTAACTTGCTAACTCGCCGACAGCTTGAAGAAGAACCTTCCCGTGCCCCGTCCTTTCGCCCGTTCTTTGGGCGAAAGGGTGGGATAGCACGAAATCCAAAGGTACAAATTCATGCGGTCGGAAACCTAGCACCGCTAACCCCGCTGTCTTCCCGCCATCTCTGCCAGCCGATCGGCGATGCGCTCGGCGGCGCCGGGATGCGCCTGGGTGCGCGCCGCGGCCGACATGGCGGCGAGGCGAGCGGGATCGTTGAGCAGGCCGGTGAGCGCGGCCAGCAGGCGATCCGGAATCTCCAGATCCTTCTCTTCGAGCATCACCGCGGCTCCGGCCTGGACCATGGCTTCGGCGTTGCGTCGCTGGTGCTCGTCGGTGGCGGCAGCAAAAGGGACGAGCAGCGCGGGCTTGCCGGCGGCGGCCTCTTCGGCCACCGTGGTTGCGCCGCTGCGCGACAGGATCAGATGCGCGCGGGCAAACTCGGCGGCCATCTCCGTGAGGAACGGCCGCACCTGCCAGCGCGCGGCATCGGCGTCGCTCGCCGTGTAGGCTTCAAGCGTTGCGGCGGCATGGCGCTCGCCGCATTGGTGCAGGACCGTGAGTTCCGGCACGGCCCGGAGCAGTGCCGGCATCAGTTTGGGCAGATGCGTATTGAGGATGCGCGCGCCCAGCGAGCCGCCAAAGATCAAAAGATGCGGCGGGGCAATGGGCACGGCGGGGGGCGCGGGCAGCGTGAAGAACTCCTGCCGCACTGGAACGCCGGTGACTTCGGCGTTGCGGAACCACCGGGCGGCCGCGGGAAAGTTGATGGCCGCGCGCTCCACGCGCTTGCCCACGAGGCGGTTGGCAAGGCCGGGCATGGCGTTGGGCTCGTAAACCATGGTGGGGATTTTGAGCCCCAACGCCGCCAGTATCCCTGGACCCGAAGCGTAGCCGCCCACGCCCAGCACCGCGCCGGGACGGAACTCGCGGAGAATGCGTTTGCACGCGAAGACGCTTGCCGGCAAACGCGAGAGCGTGCGCAGTCTGGTTGCAAACGACACACTCTTGAGCGGGCCCACGTCAATCAGGCGCAGCGCAAATCCGGCCTCGGGCACAAGACGCGACTCCAACCCGCGCGCCGTGCCCACCAGCAGCACCTCCGCGCCATGCCGCTCCTTAAGTGCGCGCGCCACTGCAAGAGCCGGGATGATGTGCCCGCCCGTTCCGCCGCCGGCGATGAGGATTTTCAGTTCGGAGCTCATAGTGGTTAGCGGTTAGTGGTTAGTGGTCAGCGACGACGTGAGTGCGAGTGTCCAGTGATCGGTGCGCACTCACACTCACACTCACACTATTCCCTAGTCCCTGCCTTTCTCACTCCGCCTGTCTGCTGATATTCAGCAGAATCCCAATGCTAGCCAGCGTGCAGAACAGCGACGTGCCTCCGTGCGAGATCAGCGGCAGCGGAATCCCTTTGGTCGGCACCAGCGAGAGCACCACGCTGATGTTGAAGAAGGCCTGCAGCAGAATCGTCGTGGTGATGCCGAAGGCGACTAGCCGCGCGAAGGGATCGGTCGAGCGGAAGGCGGTGCGCAGCCCGCGCCAGCCCAAAACCACAAACAGCAGCGCAATGAACATGGCGCCGATGAAGCCGAGCTCCTCGGCGATGTTGGCAAAAATAAAATCCGTCGAGGCTTCGGGCAGATAAAACAGCTTCTGCATGCCCTCCATGTAGCCGCGGCCCGTCAAACCGCCGGTGCCCACGGCGATGAGCGACTGGCAGACGTGATAGCTGGCGGCATTGGCGGCGTCGCGGGCGTCGCAGTTGGGATTGAGGAATGCGAGCAGGCGCGCGAACCGCCAGGGCACCAGCAGCAGCACGGCGAGCGGCGGCAGAGCCGCGCAAAACGCGCCCAGCAGAATCTTCCACTCCATGCCGGCCAGCACCAGAATCATGGCCGTAACGCCGGCCAGCACCATCGCCGTGCCCAGATCGGGCTGGGCGACGATCAACACGATAAACACGAAAGGGATGAGCGCTGCGGGCAGGAGCGTGCGCATCCACTTGTCCATGGCGCCCAGCCGCGTGTGCAAAAACCACGCCAGGAAAAACACCAGCACGGGCTTGGCGATCTCAGAGGGCTGGAAGGTGAAGAAGTTGCCGAAGCGGATCCAGCGATGCGTGTGGTGCGAGCCGGGCATCAGATAGACCAGCACCAGCAGCACCGTGGTCACGCACAGAGCGGGATAGATGAAGCGCGGCGTGTTGTAGTGGCTGATATCGATGTGCATGAGCACGAAGAGAGCCAGCACCCCCGTCGCGGCCCAGATGGCTTGCGTGAAAACGAACGTGTAGGCCGAGTGATATTTCTCCTGGTCGACCACGGCGGAAGCGGAGAAGACCATCACCAGGCCGGTGACGACCAGCACCAGAGTGGTGAAGAACAGCCACTTGTCGACGCCGACCAGCTTCGCCATACGCTCCTACCGCTAGGCCCGCGTAGTTCCGTAACCCGAGCCTGTAGCGCCGGTCTCCAGACCGGCTGTCGTGCGGGTCTCCCGAGCCGCACCCTTTCGGAACTCAACCGCCAAATCACGCGGACTGCGCACTACGCGTTGCGCGCCTTCCGGTCGCGGAGATCCGACACAAGTTGCTTGAAGACCTGGCCGCGCTGCTCGTAGTTCTCAAACTGATCGAAACTGGAGCAGGCCGGCGCCAGCACCACGACCTCGCCGGGCTTGGCCGCGGCAGCCGCGGCGTCCACCGCATTGGCCAGGGTCTCGCACGATTGGATGGTAACCACGCCGCGCAACTCGGCTTCGATTTTGGGCGCGGCCGCGCCGATGGTGTAAATGGCGCGCACGCGCTCGCGCACCAGGGCGGCAAGCGGCGAGTAGGGCGCGCCCTTGTCTTTGCCGCCGAGAATCAGGTGAATGCCCCCGGCAAACGCGGCTACGGCCTTTTCGGTCGCGTCCACATTCGTGGCCTTGGAGTCGTTGTAGTACTCGACCCCGTCGATGGTGGCAACATATTCCAGGCGATGCTCGACGGCCTTGAAGTTCTCGATGGCGCGAGCGATCGCGTCGGGCCGAACGCCGGCCAGCCGCGCGGCGCACGCGGCGGCCAACACGTTCTCCACGTTGTGCCCGCCCTTGAGCGCAATCTTCGCGACCGGCAGAATAATCTCGGTCGCGGCATCGGGGGCGGAACGATAGACCAAATTGCCGTTCTCCACCCATGCGCCCTGCGCCACGGCATGACTGGATGAGATCCAAAAGACAGGAGCGTGTGAACGCGCCGCGGCTTCGGCGGCGCGCGCGTTGTCCGCGTTCAGCACCGCGAAGTCGCTCGCGTCCTGCGCGGCAAAGATGCGTTCCTTGGCGAGAGCGTAGTTTTCGAAACTGCCGTGCCGGTCGAGATGATCGGGCGTGATGTTGAGGATCACCGCGATCTTGGGATGGAACTGTTCCGTGCTTTCGAGTTGAAAACTTGAAACCTCCAGCACCGACCACGTATCGGCGGTGCTTTCGTCGATCAGGCCCACCACCGGCACGCCGATGTTGCCGGCGACCAGCGTGGGCAGGCCCGCTTCTTTCAGGATTTCGCCGGCCAGCGCCGTGGTCGTGGTCTTGCCGTTGGAGCCGGTGATGGCCAGAATCTTGCCCTTCAGGAAACGCGCGGCCAATTCCAGCTCGCCGATCACCGGGCGGCCGAAGTTGCGCGCCTGCACCAGCTCGGGCGTCTCCAGCGGCACGCCGGGGGAGACCACGATCAGGTCCTGGCGGCGGAAGGTCAACAGGCCATGGCCGCCGGCTTCCACCGAAATACCTTCCTCGATCAGCGCCGGAATCTCCTTGGCCAGCGCCTCCGCCGAGCGCACATCGGAGACTGTCACCTGCGCGCCCTGCCTCCGCAAATACAACGCCGCCGCCAGCCCGGACTTGCCCAGGCCCACCACCAGAACTTTTTTGCCTTTCAGTTCCATCATGCCCACTTGTCCTTATGGCCTGTGATGAAAGCCCGGTTTTGAAAGGGCACGGCTTTAGTCGTGCCGGTAAAGTCAACGGAATCGGCGGGGCTTTAGCCCCTGAGGGATGCATCTCGTGGCGATTGCAACTTTCACCACAGGATACCAAGCTGTCGCGACTCCTTTATTGTGCACCGCGGGCGGCTCGCCGCGGTCGCATTCAGCGCAATTTCAGGGTGGTGAGTGCAAACAGTGCAAACACCAGGGCGCCGATCCAGAAGCGCACGATGACCTTGGACTCGCTCCATCCCATCTGCTCGAAGTGGTGGTGCAGCGGCGCCATCTTGAAGATCCGCTTTCCATTGCGCAGCTTGTAACTGCCCACCTGCAGGATCACCGATGCCGCTTCGAGAATGAAGATGCCGCCGATAAAGGGCAGCAGCAGCTCCTGCCGGATAATCACGGCCACGGTGCCGATGGCGCCGCCCAGCGCCAGCGAGCCCACGTCGCCCATGAAGATCTCGGCCGGGTGCGCGTTGTACCAGAGAAAGCCGATGGACGCGCCGACCATGGAGCCGCAAAACACTGTCAATTCGCCGACCATGGGCATGCGCTGCAGCTCCAGATAGTCGGCAAAGACCACGTGGCCGCTGACGTAGGTGAGCACGGCCAATGCGCCGGCCGCAATGATGGTGCAGCCGATGGCCAGGCCGTCGAGCCCGTCGGTGAGGTTCACCGCGTTCGACGACAGAGCCAGAAAGAGCGTGACAAAGACAACGAAGGGCAGGAAGGCGAGCAGGCTGAGGTGTGGGATCGAGCCTAGCCAGTGCCATTGCAGTTCGGGACTCCAGCTCTTGATGAAGGGCACGGTCAGCCGCGTGGAGAAAAGCCTGAACTGATCCATCACCACCAGCGCACCAGCCACCAGAACGCCCACCAGCCCCTGCCACAGCAGCTTGGCGCGCGCGGTCAAGCCCTGGCTGCGCCGCCCCACAACTTTGATGTAGTCGTCGGCAAAGCCGATGGCGCCGAAGGCCAGCGTCGAGAAAACCGTGATCCACACAAAGGGATTCGCGGGGTCGGACCAAAGCACCGTGGGCAGCAGAATGGCGATCGCGATCAGTACGCCGCCCATGGTGGGCGTGCCCGTCTTCTTCAGATGCGATTGCGGGCCGTCGTCGCGCACATACTGGCCGATCTGGAACTCCCGCAGCTTCTCGATCACCCAGGGCCCGATGAAAAGCGCGATCAGCAGCGCCGTGAGCGAGGCAAACGCCGTGCGAAACGTGAGGTAACGGAAGATCCGGAACGGGTGAAAAAACGGAAACAGCTTTTCGTAGAGAAGCCAGTAAAGCAAGTTGCCTCCACTGCCGGTTTGATGCGGAGTTTCAGGATGATTTTACAGGCTTGGGGGTCGGCGGGCGGGACAGATCGCGCCAAGCCGTCGATCGCTAACCAAATGCGCTGTCATCCTGAGCGACCGAGCAAGCCGGCACGGCGCAGCGAGGGAGTCGAAGGATCTGCGGTTGCTTTTCGGGATGCGAAATCAACACACCTGCAAAGGATTAGCTCCAGTCGCCGCTTACGTCAGCAACTCGGCCGATCCAATCCAGTACTTCAGCCTCATTGGGATCGCTTGCGAGCGACAAAGACTCCCGTTCGCACTTCCTGCGGAAACTTTCCGAAGAGGTATCCGGAAAGCGTAGCTTGACCCGCGTTGGCCCAGCAGCGCGGAGCGCCTCGCCCCGCTTGAGCAGCCGTGTTGCCGCGGGATCTCTCTTCATTTGCATGGGCCTTCTCATCCAGAATGAGCCCGAATCCGTGGTTTGCGCAACATCGGCGCCGAAAGGGGCCTAAAATGATTCCATCCGCATGAAGAAACCGATTCCTAAGTTCAAGAACGAAGCCGAAGAATTCGAGTTCTGGTCCTCGACCGGGCCGGGAGCGGACTCGACGAAGTACATTGACTGGTCTCAAGCCAAGCGCGCAAAATTCCCCAATCTCCGGCCCACGCTGCGCACCATCTCCGTGCGCCTGCCGGTGGCAATGATCGAGGACCTTAAAATCCTGGCTAACCAGCGCGATGTACCGTATCAGTCGCTGCTCAAGGTGTTCCTGGCAGAGAGATTGGCAGCGCAGCGTCACGGGTAGCGGACTGGCTAGCCCGCATTTCTCACATGCGGCGAGAACCTGTAGCGCCGGTCTCCTGACCGGCTGTAGCGGGGGTCTCCTGACCCCCGCAGCGCAGGCGGCGGTTGGAAATGAACTGTTTTCTCTGCCGTTGAGAGATCTGTGAGAAATGCGGGCTAGGGCGTGGATGAGGGCGCGCGGGACCGTACCGGAAGGAAATGTCTTCACAAAAAAAAGGCGGCACGAACGGTCTAGCTGTTCGTGCCGGGAGGCCAGTGACGCAAACTACTTCCGGCTTGGAGAATCCTCTCCACAACCGGAATAAATACACGATAGCATAGATTTGGAAAAATGCAAATACAAAATTCTAAATTTATCTTTTGCGAACCTGTAAACAAACCTTTCAATAGCGCGTCCAACGCAAACCACACGACAATGCCATCTTCGGCGCCATGCGGGGATGAGGAGGCGGAATTCCCGCCGGCCGTTCGCATCTACAATCGATCAAGTCCTTTCTTATCAGTTGTTTCTTCAATAAATCTGCATTTCTTGCGGCGGCGTCTTGCGTGGACCTTCCAAAGAATTCAGTTCTGCATTGGAGTTCTGGGGAGGGCGTTGCCTCGCTCATCGTAACAAAAGTAACCCCTCCCTGTGGAAAAGCAGGGCTAATACAGATTTGCGGAGAAACGAAAAGCTCCTTAACGAAGCCTCAAATTCCCGCATGGTGGAACACGGTTGCCTGGATCCTTACTCGGCGAGCCGCTGCGCCTGCGCTGCCAAATCGAAGTCCTTCTGCGTAAGGCCACCGGCATCATGTGTGGTCAGAGCCAGACGCACGCGGTTGTAGCGGATATCGATATCGGGATGGTGCCCGGCCTGCTCAGCCAGCTCGCCGACACGGTTGACGAAGCGCATGGACGCCACAAAATCGTTGAATTGAAAGGTTTTGACGAGTTCGCCGGCTTCGATCTTCCAGCCCTCAAGGCTGGCCAGGCGCGATTGGGCTTCCAGCGGGGAAAATGGCTGCATGGGCTCGACTCCTCTATTGATAGGACGAGCGGGCCGGGGACGAGGTTGCACGGAAGCGAATCAGTTGATGAAGGGTCGTGGTTGCCGGGGCATCCGTCGCCGCCCCAGCCGACTTGGCCTCCCGATCCTGGAGTTTCGCGGCAGAATCCCCGTTCCTGGCCCCCTACTGGATCTTCTCGTCCTTCTCCACCACCAGGGTCGTGTTCACCATGTGCATCTCGATCGGCAGCCCGCCGATCGTCGTGGCTACGCCTCGCGTCAGGGTTTCAAAAGCGCTCACCATCGTGGCATCGTTCCATGCACCGTCGGAAACCACAAAGGCGAGGGTCGTGCCGTCGTCGTGCCGGACCAGAAAGACGTTGACTCCCTTGCCCGTGAAATACCCGAGCGTTTGCAACTGCTGGCCGAGCGCCTGCGCCTGGGCGAGGGTCGCGTTGCCCTCGTAATAGACCGCGTCGCCGCCGGTGAACTGCGCCTCGCCCACGGTCGATGTCTTCTCGACATCCTGCTTGGAGTCCATCAGCTGCAACTTCACGGGAAGGCCGCCTACGGCGGAAGCCACCTCGCGCACAATCTCCTCAAACGAGGCGAGCGCCCCGGCCTGGTTCCAGTAGCCGTCCTGGACCACAAACGAAATCGTGGTGCCGCCGGCGCCCATATCCAGCAGCACCGACACTCCGCGATCCTGGAAGTATTCGTCGGTCTTCAGCGCATTGCCCAGCGCCGTGGCCTGGTCCTGCGTGGCCGTGCCGGAGTAGATCACCTGGTCCTTGGTTCCGATCGTCACCGTGGTGCCCGTACCCGTTCCCGTTCCCGCTCCCGTTCCTGCCTGCGCGGTGATCACCTCGTCCTTTTCCACCGTCTGCGTGGTATTCACCAGGCGCATGTCGACTGGCAATCCGCCCACTGTCGTAGCCACGTCCCGCGTGATGAGCTCAAAATCGCTCACCATCGTCGCATCGTTCCAGGCGCCGTCCTGGACCACATAGGAAATTCTTGTGCCGCTTTTTCCCATGTGCAGCAGGACCGTCACACCGCGATCCTGGAAGTAACTGTCGGCCTTCAGCCGATTGCCCAGCGCCGTGGCTTGGGCTTGCGTGGCCGTACCGGAGTAGATCACCTGATCCTTGGTTCCGATGGTCACCGTGCCGCCTTTGTGAAGGTAGTAATAGACACCGGCGCCCAGTGCAATAAGAACGACCACAGTCGTAATGACGGTGCGAAGGGCCGAGTGCTTAGGGGCCGGCGGCGCCATCAGTGGATAAGGCACATACCCAGGGGGAGGCGGCGGATACGCAACCGGCATTGGCGGAGGCGCATATTGGTACGGCGCTGCTGGCGGCACATACTGTGCTGGCGCTGCCGTTGGCGGATAAGCTGCTGTGGTTGACTGAGGCACATACTGTGCCGGCGCTTGTGCTGGCGGCGGGACGGCTTGCGGGGCTGGGGCCGCTGCGGCCGCCGGAACGCTTTGCGCGTCACCCGCGGCTCGCACGGTAGCTCCGCAATTCTTGCAAAATTTTTGGTCCGGAAGGGACTCTGTGCCACAAGAAGGGCAAAACATTGCGATTCTCCTATCCTGAAAATGCGTTCAGCGGGAGTCTCTGCAAAATATCACTCCCCAACCGCAAAGTAAAGCCATTCCGATTTGGAGTAGCGGGCCAGCTTGAAATCGTCGCGAAAGGGCACGACTTTAGTCGTGCCGCAAAGGCGCCAATATGGGGGCGGGCTTTAGCCCGCATTTCTCACAGGCCGCTGAAAATCGTACCGCCGGTCTCCTGACCGGCTGTAGCGGGGGTCTCCAGACCCCCGCAGAGCGGGCCTCGGCCGAAAAACGGGCCATTTCTCCCGCCGTCGAGACATCTGTGAGAAATGCCGGTTAGCCCCCGAAACGATGCGATCTGCTGCTGCGTTCAGCCCAGTTGGCTCACCTTGACCTTCAGCGACGCGAAATCCGCCGTCCCCAGGCCGCGCGCTGCCGCCATCGCCAGATACGGCAACTTATCCGCGTCCAGATTCCAGTACGCCTTGGCCACATAGGCGTCGATCGCCACCGGGTCCGTTCCCGCCACCAGCGTCTTTTTCAGCGCCACGTCCTCCAGATTCCCGCCCGTCGGCCCGTTGCGCAGCAACACGCGGTAGCAGTCCAGAAACGTGAGCGTGGGCAGCATGAAGTTGGCCAGATCGACAAGGCTCTGGTGAATCTGCTGGTGCAGCCGGTTGCGCTCCCCGCCCAGAATCCCGTACCAGTTCTTCATGCCCAGCGTGGCGCCGGTCAGCACGTGATGTTTCGCAATGGGCAGGTTGATCACCTTGTCGGCTTCGAGAAACGGCGTGAAGACGGGCCAGCTTTTCAGCACCACGCCGCCCATGTCCACCTCGCGGAAACGATCGGGATCGGGCAGGATCACCTCTGCGCCCTCGGCCCGCGCCGCCGCCTGAATGCCCGAGCGCTGGAAGCACCGCTGCGCCTCGTTGCAGCTCACGTCGGTCACAATCACGCGCTTGGCTCCCGCCTGCCAGCACTGCCGCACCACCTCGGCCACCAGATCGGGATTGGTGTTCGCGGCCTGCTCCGGCATGCGGTCCCACGCGATGTTCGGCTTGAGCACCACCACATCCTGCCTGCCGATAAAGCGGCCCATGCCGCCGAGATTCTTGATCGCCTGCTTCGCCAATTCACGCGGCTCACCGCCCTGAACTACAGTCATCTGCGGCCACTCGGCATCGGCCGCCACCCGATGATCGCGCCTGGCCTGCTCGGCTGCGCCGGGAGTGGGACGGCTGCTGCGCTCGCTCAGCCAGAATGCCGCGCCCGCCGCGCCCGCCGCCACGCCGCCCACGCGCAGTAGTTGCAGCAGCGCCTCGCGCCGCGTCAAGCCAAGGCGAGGGTGCCCCATCCTTTCCGCGTCCTCTGCGGAAAGGGTGGGACTGCGAGGATCCAAATTGATCTCCGCAATTTCCGTCTCCGAATTCTTCTGGGCTTCGCCTTCGCCGGCCATCGCCGCCCTCCTCGTTATTGATCCGGCCCTAAAATACTGCCCCCGTGCCCCATCCTTTCCGCGTTTTGTGCGGAATGGGTGGGATAGCATGACACTCTTTGAGGGCCGGATCAATAGTCCCTCACCCGCGTCCCCTGCCCGCCACACATGAAACGGGAGTTGCTTGCCGCCGTCGGCCTGGCTCCGCTAACCCAGCTAGTCCGTTGACTGCATGAATTGGTAATCGCCGGATTGTAGCGCCGGCCTCCTGGCCGGCTGTAGCGCGGACGTCCTCGTCCGCGCTTGTCCATAATGAATTACCAAATCATGCGGTCTAAACACTAGCACCGCTAACCCCGCTAACTCCGCTAACTCCGCTCTTTCCTTCTACACCTCAACCAGCCGGATGCGTGCCGGATCGCACGTACCCAGCCCATGCGCCGCATCGGCCGCCGTAGCAATATACACTGGCTTGCGTCCCGCCGCTTCGAGCGTGGGCACTCCCGCCGCCGCGCGTTGCTTTTCAATCATTCCCCAGGCCGTATGATCGATGGCCACGCGGTCTTCGCCCACCACCAGCGCATTCGGATACCACAGCCGCTCGGGATGGAAACCGGGCCCGCCGTCGTACACCGACGAGATCGCGTCGCCCACCGTGAACCAGACCTTCTCGCGGATCTCGGCGATGCAATTCAGGTCAGCCACCCCGGGATTGCAGCCCGTGGCGTGCAGCAGGAAAGGCTTATCGACCACGCCGTACATGTTCTTCATCGAAAAAGTGACGCCCGCCAACTGGTGATCCTTGAGAATGGGCAGATTGATCACCATCGCGCACTCGCGGGTAAGAATCTTGGCCAGCCTGATGCGCGCGCTTCCCCACGCCGCCTCCTGGTCTTCATACCCCGCCACATCGTTTCCGTAGCAGCGCACGCGGCTCGCATCGGTCGCGATCGTCATGCCGCAGGCCTCGAGATCGCGCGCATTGCGGTCCCATACCACGATGTTGCCCGGCTTTACGCCGGCCTGTTGCAGGCGCTCGGCAACCGCTAGCGTCAGCGCCGCATGGGTTGAAATGCCGCGTCCGCCCAGCCCATTCACCTTCAGGCCGATGGTTTTTCCGGCAAGAATGCTGGCAGGAATCACGCTCTTCCACGCCGCCACCGGCTTCTCGCGCCCGGTGTAAGCAGCCATCGCCTTGTCCAGCAGGTTCAGCACCTTCTGCTCGTCGGGCTGCGCACCCGAGCCGTCGAGCGACGCATCGCGCGCAACCACGACCTTCGATTTCGCCATCGGCGCCGCCAGCGCCAGCTTCTCCGCGGCAGCCGAAGTGCTCAGCAGCACCGCGCCCGTCGCTGCGTCTTTCAAAAACTCCCTGCGACTCTTCATCGTTCCCTTTCCTTGTACCGCCGGTCTCCCGGCAGCTTTGTACCGCCGGTCTCCTGACAGCTTTGTACCGCCGGTCTCCTGACAGCTTTGTACCGCCGGTCTCCTGACCGGCTGTAGTGCGGGTCTCCCGACCCGCACTCTTCCGAGAATCAGCGCGAAATCACGAGGACAGAAATCTACAGCCTCGCCTCCACACCATGGGCCAGCGCGAGCAATGCCTGCCCTGTGCCCGGCGTGGACTCGTAGGCCACAATGCGCACCAGGCACGGGCCTTTGCGGAAGGTCACACTCTGCGCGTACTCTAACCCCGCGTCGCCCACCTGCACGTTCTTTGCGCCGCTCGACGATCCCGACTCCAGAATTTTCTGCGCCCCCGCGGCATCCTTCATGGTGTAAACGTCCACCACTGCTTCCAACTGGCCCTGAAACTTGTAGTCGGACGTGGAGGTCGAAACCACGCCCGCCGCAAGATACTGCTCGGCATCGCCGTCGATGTACTGCCAAAGATCCTTCGCGGCAAAGACGCGCGTGTCGCCCGCTTTCTCCCATCCCGCCACCGCGCCCGACGGCGGAAACGGATCGACAGCTTTCTTCTTGCATCCCGCGCTCGCGGCCAACACCGCAATCGCAATCACCGCAACCCCCAACTTCAAAACTTCTGGCCCAAACCTTCTCAACTTCAGTCTCCTTCACTTGCGGGTTAGCAAAATCTGGCTCGAGGGGGAGCGGCTTTCACCAATACTCGTGACATAAATGGCGGGGCGATCCTGCAACGGGCAGGCATATTCGCAGGCGCCGCAGCCCACGCAGCGGCTGGGATCGACGCGCGGCTGCTTGAGCGTCTTGGCCTTGCCGGCGGAATCCACCACCTCGGCTTCCTCCACATAAATCGCCTTGGGCGACACCGGGCACCACTCCTCGCACACAATGCAATCGGTGGCCATGGCCCACGGCAGGCAGCGCCCGCGATCGTAAAACGCCAGTCCCAGACGGATGGGCTGATTCTGCGCCGAACCCACACCCACCACCCAGCCTTTTTCCTTGGGCGAAATCTGCCAGATGGCGCCGGTGGGGCAAACCTCCGAGCACAGCACGCAACTCGGCTCGCAGTAACCGATGCGCGGCACGAGCGTCGGTGTCCACAGTCCTTCCAGGCCGGCCTCGACGAGCGTCGGTTGCAGCGCATTGTTCGGGCACACCTTCATGCACTCGCCGCAGCGAATGCAGCGCGAAAGAAACTCCGGCTCGTCGAGCGCGCCCGGCGGCCGCAGCAGCCGCTCGTTGCGGCTCTTGCCCAGGCCGGTGTTGGCGCGCAGCAGCGGCACCGCGACCGCGCCCGCCGCAAGGCCCGTCAACGTCCGCCGGCGTCCCAGGTCGGGCGACGCCACTTCCTTTTCTTTGCGGAAGAAGCGGAACCCAAGCGCATGATCGGGGCAACTGCCCACGCAGTTCATGCACATCAGGCACTCGGACTTGCGCCACGGCGCGCTGCCGATGGGGTCGTCGCCGCCCTGGCAGTCGAGCAGGCACCGGTTGCAGTTGTTGCACGCCTCAGGATCCTTGTGCAGCCCCAGCACCGACCATCGCGACACCGCGCCCAGCAGCGCCCCCAGCGGGCAAATCGCTCGGCACCAGAACCGCGTCACGCGCAAACTCATGGCCAGGATCGCCAGGAACAACACGCCCAGAAAAAGCCCCTGCGTAAAATGCGTCTGCCGGAATTCAAGCAGGAAGGCGCCCAGCACCGTATGGATGATTCCGCCCGTGGCCTTGATCGCCGCAATGTGACTCGTCTCCATCGGAGTCAGCACCGCGCGCGCCACGTAGTTGAATGCCGGCAACAGCGAAAGCCCGATGGAGCGTACCAACAAACTAAATGGATCGAGCCAGCCGATCACCATCGACCCGCAGGCCGCGGCCACCAGGCCGGCCAGCAGGACTACATATTTGATGGTCTGCCAGCGCTTGTAGCGATTGGACTCAATGCGCCGCTTGCCGCGCTTCGCTTCCGACGGCCTGCCGCCCACAAAGTGCTGCAGCGTGCCCATGGGGCAGATCCAGCCGCAGAAAAAGCGCCCGAGAAACAACGTGGGCACAAGGATGATGAGGCTCCACAACAGGCCGCGATAGAGCGCGTGGCCAGCCAGGGCATTGGTCAGGGCCACCAGCGGGTCCCACTCGAAAAACAGCCGCACCGGCCCGCGCACATGGATGTCGCTGGTCGTGCCCGGCATGGCGCGCAGCGCAGTAAGCACCAGCAGCAGCAGGAAGAGCAGCAGAAAGAAGATCTGCGAAGTCCTGCGCAATCGCTGCCATCGGGAACCCGTCACGCACTCCTCCGCACCCCGCGTTTGAGCGTGAAGCTCAGGGAGACTCAAGCCGTAATGAACGATCATCGGCGCTGAGGGGAGAGCCTAACAGTGATCTGGATCACCTTTTGCGTGAATGATTGGCACAGCAAGACTTAACAACCATTCCATGGGTAGCGCCGGCCTCCCGGCCGGCTGTCGTGCGGGTCTCCTGACCCGCACATAGCCATTGGTGACCCCTCACAGATGGTTGATCAGCGACGCGATACACGCCGCGCCGAATCCGTTATCGATATTGACCACGGAAACATTGGGCGCACACGTGTTCAACATGCCCAGCAGCGCTGCCACGCCGCCCAGCGACGCGCCGTAACCCACGCTCGTCGGCACCGCAATCACCGGCGCATTCACCAGTCCGCCGACCACGGTGGGCAACGCGCCCTCCATGCCCGCGCACACGATGAGCACCCGCGACGACTGCAATGTGTGCTGCTGCGCCAGCAGCCGATGGATGCCGGCCACGCCCACGTCAGCCACCAACTCCACGGTGTTGCCCATCAGCCGCGCCGTCACGGCAGCCTCTTCGGCCACGGGCAGATCGCTCGTTCCGGCGCACACCACTCCTATAGTTCCCTTGCCCGCCGGCGCGTCGGTCTGCTTGAGCGTAATAGCGCGCGCCATCTCGTGGAACTCCGCGCGCGGCGCCTGATCGTGGGCTTCAGAAGCCCGCACCGCTTCGTACACCTCGCGCGACGCCCGCGTGGCCAGCACGTTGCCGCCGGCCTTCGCCATGCGTGCAAAAATCGCCGCCACCTGCGCCGGCGTCTTTCTTTCAGAAAAAATCACCTCCGGCATGCCGGTCCTCAGCGCGCGATGATGATCGAGCTTGGCGAATCCCATATCTTCGAAGGGCAAATTGCGCAGCCGATCCAGCGCATCGGCCACGCTCGTCGATCCCGTTTGCACTTCGTTCAACAGCGTTTCAATTTGCGCGCGATCCATCAGCTTTTCCCCTTCAACGCGAGTCCCGATTCCGCCCAGGCCCTCATCGCCGCCTGCATCACCTGCTTCAACGGAACCTTGTTCATGCGCGCCAGATTGCGGCACATCTCGTACTCGGGCTGTGCGTTCGCCACCTCGCCCGAGGGCCATCGCGCCACCTTCATCCGCACCTTGCCCCACTCCGTCTCCACCTCGGAGAACTCGCGATCGAGGGCCATTTTATTCTCGAGCCGCCAGCGCAATCCGATCGTCGTCGTCTCGCGCAGCAGCAGATCGCGCAGCGCCGGCAGTTTTTCCGGACTCGACAGCACCGTCATCTGCACGCCCGTGCGGCCCTTCTTCATTTGCACGGCCGCGCGGTAGACGTCCCACGCGCCCGCTTCCAGCAGCAACTCGCTCACATAAGCCAGCAACTGCGGCGTCGAGTCGTCGATCACCGTCTCAATGACCGCAATCGACTCCTCCGCCTCAGGCACCGCGATCGGCTCCGCTCCAGCCGTCGCATCGTCCGCTTCGCCCACCAGCAGCCGCAGCAGGTTCGGCTCACCCGGCGTGTTGCGCCCTCCGGCGCCGTAGCCGCGCGCCGCCACGCGCATCGCCGGCAGCGGCCCATACCGAACATCTAACATGCGCAGCAGCGCCGCGCCCGTCGGCGTCACCCGCTCCATCGGAGTCCCGGCCGCGTACACCGGCGCATCGCCCAGCAGTGACAACGTCGCCGGCGCAGGCACCGGCAACGTGCCGTGCTGGCACTTCACCGTCCCGCTGCCCACATTCAACGGCGACGCCATCCACCGATCCACATCGAGCGCCTCGCACCCGGCTGCCGCGCACACGATATCGACAATCGTGTCCACCGCGCCCACCTCGTGAAAATGCACTGTCTCGATCGGAATCGAATGAATCGCCGCCTCCGCCTCACCCAGCAAATGGAACGCCCACGACGCCCGCCGCTTCACCGCGTCCCCGAGCGGCGCAGCCTCAATGATCGCGAGAATCGCCGACAGCGGACGATGCGCATGTTCGTCATGAGGATGTGGGTGTTCAGTCTCGTGCGCGCGATGCTCGTGTGTGTGTGAGTGTGAGTGTGCGGGTTCTGCTCCCTTGCTCCCTTGCTCCCTCGCTCCCTGGCTTTCTGTTCCCTGTTCCCTGTTCCCTGTTCCCTGCTTTTCTGTTCCCTGTTCCCTGTTCCCTGCTCCCTGCTCCACCACGTCGACTTTAATCCCCGCCAGCCCGCCGCGCTCCACCTTGCGCATCTCCAGCCGTGCGCCCACATTGAGCGCCGCCGCGGTTGCTGCAAGCATGTCGAACGGCACGCCCGCATCCACCAGCGCGCCCAGCAGCATGTCGCCGCTGATCCCGGAAAAACACTCCAGATAACCGATTCGCATCGCTCTGTGATTGTATACGACGTGCTGTAGCGCCGGTCTCCTGACCGGCTGTCGTGCGGGTCTCCCGACCCGCACAGGTGTGCCAAACGAGCACTCCTTCGGCGGCGTGGACGCCGCCGGTACAGCCGGTCAGGATACCTGCGCTACACTCGTGAGCGCCTCGCGATTGCCGCGTGCTTTTTCTTGCCGCCTGGGGCGAGGTTGCTCCGGCTGACTTGCTAACTCGCTAACTCGCCGATCGCTCTACGCGCCCTTCCGCGCCAGCACCTCAACCGGAAGCACCGCATTCATTGACCCCGACCGGAACCCCGTGCAATCGAGCGTCACATACTTGAATCCGGCCTTTTGCAACGCCGCCGCAATCGCGTCCATCATCTCCATCGCGAGCGCGCGCGGCAGCTCCTCGCGCGCAATCTCCACGCGCGCCAGCTCCCCGTGGTGCCGCACGCGCAGCTCGCGAAAGCCCAACTGCCGCAGGCTCTCTTCGCCGCGTTCTACTTGTTCAAGTACTTCGCGCGTCACCGTGCGCCCGTACTCCACGCGCGACGAAAGGCAAGGCGCCGCGGGACGATCCCACACCGGATAGCCGGCCGCCTGGGCTAGCGCGCGCACCTCCATCTTGGTCAATCCCGCATCGGCCAGCGGCGCCAGCACCGCGTGTTGTTCCGCCGCGCGTTGCCCTGGGCGATAATCCCGCGTGTCGTCGGCGTTCATGCCATAGGCAATATACTCAAATCCCCGCTTCGCACCCAGCTTTTCCATCACCGCGAAAAGCTCGTCCTTGCAATGGAAGCAGCGATTGGCGTCGTTGCGCGCGTACTCCGGCCGGTCCAGTTCCTCGGTCGCAATGATTTCGAGCGGCATCCCGAGCGACTGCGCAAACGCGCGCGCCTGCTCCAAATCGCGCCGAGCCAGTGAAGGCGAATCGGCCAGCACAGCCAGCATTCGCTCACCCAGCACGCGATGCGCCGTGGCCGCAAGAAACGCCGAATCCACACCGCCGGAGTAGGCCACCATCACGCTCTTGAGTTCGCGGAGCCGCGTTTCGAGCGCGCGCAGCTTTGCCTCCGCGTCTGCCAATCCGGCCTCCGCGTTCGCCGCTGCTCCGATCTCGGGGATCTTCGCCTCCGCGCTCGCCATGGCTCCGATTATACCGTTGCCTCGTTTCTTTCGATGCCCGCCGCCGTCCATCGGTCACGATTTATCGATCAGGGCTCAACGATCAGGACTCATCGATCACGGCCCGGTTGCTCCGGAAACAATGTGCGACTCCGAGCGGAACCGGTGATAGTTCGTAAACAACACATCGTTGATGTTGCTTGCAAAAGGAACCGGCGTGTGCGCCGTGTTCGCATACTCGAAGACATCGAAATACCGGTTCATCGCCACGGCGTGAACCGGGCAAACATAAGCCACGCCCCCGATCTCGATCGAAGCAAACTCCACCAGCATGAAAGTTTCCCTGAAGAAACCAGGGCCGCTGGTCGTTGCCAGCAACGTCATGCGCCCAATCACGCCGCTGGCCGGGTCGATCGCGATCTCGCCATGATAAGCGGGCAACTCGGGCGGCTGATCGGGCAAGGTCAAGGCAAAGTGGGATCTCTCGCTCGGCACCGCGTAGCTAAAAACTGCCAGAAGCCCCTTGGGTTCCCGCTCCCAATGCTCCCAGACCATCTTGTCCTGGGGAATGTCGAGAACAACCAATCCCAGAAACGCTCCAAATTCGCCGTTGGTGTCCATTTGCATGGGTGCGGGGCGCGCAGCGGCAGCCGGTGCGGGAGAATTCGCAACTTCCATTCCACCGCGATAGGTCACTTCCTGGGTGAATGACCCGAGCCAGAAAAGTTGCGGCTCCTGGGAATCGTTCGCTTGCGCCGGACCCAGCGCCTCGTATCTGAACCGCCGGCTTCGCGGCGTCTCGTGGGGATTGCCCATCAAATCCGGCGGATGCAGATTGGATTTCGTTGTGAATGCAAACCACGTGGTGGTGCGATTCGCGAAGAAGTTTGGAAACCGGGGCAAAGTTTGCTCCACGTAATCCCAGGCGCGCGCGAGAATCTGCTTTCCGGTCTCTGCGTCGGGTGGTGGCGGCCGCGGCGTCTCCGCCGCGGGAGGCGCGAGAAACGCGGAGGCGTCGCCCACCGCCATCAGGGCCTTCCGTGAGCGATCTCCGGGTAGATCGGCCTCCCATTGCGCCAGCCGCGCCGCGCCGGCGCGCTCCGTCAGTTGAACGCCCGCGATCCGGCGCGCCACCTTGACATCGTCTTGTCCGTACATCTGTTTCAGCAGATCTTCCAGTTGATCGACGCTCAGATGGGTCGCCGCCGCAGCCGGGGCCGCAAAAATTGCCGGCGCAGCCGCGCACGCGAGCAGCAGCATTGCCCCTATCCGCGCGCACTCCGTCAGCATCTCAACGCTCCGGCTCATGCCGCATCATTATATAGAGGATCGAATTCCCTCACCCACTGCCGCAACTCCCCGCTCCCCGCCGTTTGACGGCCTCGCCCGCGCACAATAGCTTGGAAGAGAGCGGCTTTGCGCGCGAATCCCGCTCACACGCTCGAGGAGTTTGGATGCATTTTCCCTTTTTTCGGATTTTTCCCCGGCTTGGGGCAGGCTTTCTCGGTGTGGCGCTGGCCCTATCCGGCGTCCACGCCCAGGATCTCAAGAGTTTTGAGCAGCGCACCACCGTCAAGGTGCTTCCCAACGGGCTCACGCTCATCGTTTGCGAGCGCCATGAGGCGCCGGTCTTCAGTTACACCACCTTCGTCGATGCCGGCGGCGTCAACGACCCCTCCGGCGAGAGCGGCCTCGCGCACATGTTCGAGCATCTGGCCTTCAAGGGAACCACGCAGATCGGCACCAAAGATTACGCCGCCGAAAAAATCGCGCTCGATAAAGTCGAGGCAGCCAACGACGCCTACGAGGCCGAGTATCTGAAGCCCATCGGCCGCAGCGAGGAAAAGCTGAAGGCGCTGAAGCAGGCCTTTCTCGACGCCCAGGCCGAGGCTGAGAAATACGTCATCCCCAACCAGTTCACTGAAGTTGCCGAAGCCAATGGCGCGCACGATTTGAATGCTGAAACCGGCCGCGACGACACGCAATACTTCTGGTCGATGCCGGAAAACCGCCTGGAGCTGTGGGCGTGGATGGAGTCCGGCCGCTTGGCCGATGTCGTGCCCCGCGAATTCTACAAGGAGCGCGACGTGGTCATCGAAGAGCGGCGCATGCGCGTTGACTCCGATCCCATCGGGCGGCTTGTGGAACAGTTCGCGGCCACGGCCTACGTGGCGCACAACTACAAGCGCGGCGAGATCGGCTGGCCCAGCGAGGTCAGCCACATCACCGCGACCGAAGCCATGGCCTTCCACAAAAAGTATTACGTCGGTGGCGACATTGTTGTCGCCGTCGTGGGCGACGTGGACACCAAAACCGCCATGCCCATGCTCGAAAAATACTTCAGCCGCGTTCCCGCCGGTCCCAAGCCGGAGGAGATGACCACCGTCGAGCCGCCGCAGTTCGCCGAAAAATCAATCGTCATTCGCGAGCAGACCCAGCCGTTCTATCTTGAGGGCTATCACCGGCCCAGCTATCGCGATCCCGACGATGCGGTCTACGACGCCATCACCGACATCGTGTCCAACGGCCGCGTCTCGCGCCTCTATCGCAGCCTGGTCGAGCAGCAGCAGATCGCCGCCGAAGCCGAGGGCTTCAGTCCCTTCCCCGGCGAAAAATATCCGAACCTCTTCGCCTTCTACGCCATTCCGCTCCCCGGCCACACGCCCGCCGAGATGCGCGACGCCATCCACAAGGAGATTGACAAGCTTAAGACCGCCGACGTCACCGACGCGGAACTCGCGATGTACAAGACCCGCGCGCGCGCCGATCTGCTCCGCGGGCTGGCCGACAACCAGGGACTCGCCAACTCGCTCGCCGCGTACCAAACCCGCTACGGCGACTGGCGTCAGCTTTTCCTCGAGCTCGACGAAGTCGACAAGGTCACCAAGGCCGACATCCGCCGCGTGGCCAACCAGGTATTTGTGGATTCCAACCGCACCAGCGCCGAAATCGACACCGAGCCCCCGGCCGCGGAAGCAAAGAAAGATGGAGGCGCGCAATGAGAAAAGCAGGGAACAGGGAACAGGGAACAGGGAACAGTGGTCAGTGGTCAGCGATTAGTGGTCGGAATGACGTGAATCGTGAGTCGTGGTTCGTGGTTCGTGATTCGCAGCGCGCCGTATTTGTAGCGCCGGTCTCCAGACCGGCTGTAGTGCGGGTCTCCAGACCCGCACACGAGCTCTTGGCTCCGTGCCCCATCCTTTCGCCGGCTTTTTGGCGAAAGGGTGGGAAACCACGGAACCTACCCACGGCTTGTCATCCTGAGCGAGTCCGCGCGAGCGGACGAGTCGAAGGATCTGCGGTTGCTTTTCGCGAAGCCCCAATCAGCAGGAACTTTCGGGTGCCCCAGGTCCCTCGCATTTGGGGACCTGGGATAGCACGGACCTTCGCGCGCTGCTTCGCCCGCAGCCTCGGATGCCGCGCCACGGCCGCTATTCTTTTCACGGCTCTATTGGGCCCCGTCGGAATCCCCGCCCAGCAATCAAAGCCCTGGGAGCAAATCCCCATCCCCACGCTCCACGAATTCCATCCCCACCAACCCGTCCGCATCGAGCTCAAGAACGGCATCGTGATCTTCCTTCAGGAGGACCACGAGCTGCCCTTCGTCTCCGGCGCAGTCCTCATCCCCGGCGGCGAACGCGACATCGATCCCTCGAAGGCCGGCCTCATCGGCATCTACAGCCAGGCATGGCGCACCAGCGGAACCGCGAAGATGGACGGCGACGCCATGGACGATCTGCTCGAAGCTAAGGCCGCGCACATTGAAACCGGAGGTGACGACGACTCGACCGCGCTCTCCTGGGACTCGCTCAAAGGCGACGCCGGCCAGGTGTTTTCGCTCGCCATGGATCTCTTGTTCCATCCCAAATTCAGCGATGAAAAACTGCAACTGGCCCAGCAGCAGGAAGCCACCGGCATCGTGCGCCGCAACGACGACGAAAACGAGATTGCCGAGCGCGAAGCGGCCAAGCTCGTCTACGGCGCCAACAGTCCCTACACGCGTCAGCCGGAGCTCGCCACCATCGGCAAAGTCACGCTCGCCGATCTCGATGCCTGGCACGATCGCACCCTCAAGGGCAAGCTCATCATTGGCATCGGCGGCGACTTCGATGCCGCAGCCATGGAAGCCAAACTGCGCGCGGTCTTCGAACCCCTGCCGCCCGTCACCCCCGAGCCGCCGCGTCACGATGAGTTCTTGGGGCCCAAGCCCGGCGCCTATTTTATCGACAAGGAAGACGTGAACCAGTCCAACGTGCAGATCGTCGCCCTCGGCATCGATCGCCACAATCCCGACATGCCCGCCATCGTCATCATGGATGAGATTCTCGGCGGCGGATTCGGCAGCCGGCTCTTCCAGAAGGTCCGCACGCAATTAGGGTTGGCCTATGCCGTCGGCGGCGGCTTCGATCTGCCCTACGACCACCCCGGAACCTTCCGCGTGGAAGTGCTCACCAAGAGCGTCTCCACCGTCGATGCCACCAAGGCGGCCCTCGCCGAGATCGCCGGCCTCAACACCAAGCCCTTTACCGAAGACGAGTTGCAGCGCGCCAAGGACGGCATCCTCAACTCCTTCCTCTTCCGCTACGACACGCGCGAAAAGATCCTCGCCGAGCAAGAGAGGCTCGAGTTCTACGGCTACCCGGCCGATTATCTTGAGACCTATCGCGCCGCTCTTGAGAAGGTCACGCTCGCCGACGTCACCGCGGTCGCCAAAAAGTACATTCACCCTGAGAAACTGGCCGTGCTCGTCGTCGGCAACCAGACTGAGATCAAGCCGCCCGTGAGCGAACTCGGCCTGGGCGCGCCGCAATCCATCGACATCACCATCCCGCGCCCGCAGCGCCCGCAACACGCGCCCGCCGCGGACCAGTAATTGTACCGCCGGTCTAACTTACCGCCGGTCTCCTGACCGGCTGTAGCGCCGGTCTCCAGACTCGCACCGTAAGAGAAGGTGAGATGAATACACAACAATTGTTGGCCGCCGGAGTCAAAATCACCCGTCCCGAAACCTGCGTCATCGACCCCGAAGTCGAGGTCGCCGCAGGCACCGTGATCGAGCCCTACGTGCAGTTGCTCGGCCGCACGCGCATCGGCTCCGATTGCCGCATCCGCTCCTTTTCCGTGATCGAGAACTGCACTCTCGGCAACGGCGTCCTCATCCGCCAGAGCTCGGTTCTCGAGGACTCCGCCATCGCCGACGGCGCCCAGATCGGCCCCTTCGCGCACCTGCGCCCCGGCTCGGAGATCGGCGAAAACGCGCACGTCGGCAACTTTGTCGAGACCAAGAAGGCGAAGCTGGGCAAAGGCGCCAAAGCCAACCACCTCACCTATCTCGGCGACGCGGAGATCGGCGAAGGCGCCAACATCGGCGCCGGCGCCATCACCTGCAACTACGACGGCGTCAACAAGCACACCACGCGCATCGGCAAGGGCGCGTTCATCGGCAGTGACTCGACCCTGGTCGCGCCCGTCACCGTCGGCGACGGCGCTTACGTCGGCGCCGGCTCCTGCATCACCAAAGACGTGCCCGCCGACGCGCTCGCTGTCAGCCGCGCCAAACAGGCCAACCTCGAAGGCTGGGCCGCCGCGCGCCGCGCCACGCGCCCACCAAAGTCCTCTTAAAGCTCCCCGGCGCCCTGCCTCGCCAATGGCATTGACGGAGTTGATTCCCGTCTCCGCGGGTTACTTCCGGTTCTTTGAGAATGTGCAGCGAAGATGCTACCCTAGGTCAACAAAAAGGACTCGGCAAGCCGCTCCCCCTTGCCATCGCGCCGGTGCGCGGGCGTAGATCAAGATCGTGGCAGGATGCCGTCCTTTTGGGCTATCGTGGTTGTATTCGTTAACAAAAACCTCTTACGGGCTATACAATGTGCCGGCTTCTTCATTGCGACGCGGAACTCCACGGAACAGGAAAAACGCATAGCGTGTAAACAGATTGGGGCCGCGGATGCGCCTGCGTCCGCAGTCCATCGCAGTAAAGTGTGTATTTGTTGCCAGGTCAGAAAAGCGCAGCCGGGCGGAACTGCCGGCGTTCCATCGGACTGATCGGGGGCTAAGGGTGTCAAAAAAAGATAAAGGCAGGCGTTCGGAACCAAGGTTGGCGGAGACCAGGGGCCCGGAGCCCGCAGCCGTTACCGGCGCCAGGCAGGCCGCGGAGAAGCCTGTGAGCATTCTGGTCGTTGACGATGAACCCCATGTGCGCGCCATGATTGCCGCACCGCTCGAGCGCCATGGATGCACCGTCGCGGAGGCCAGCGGGGGGCGCGAGGCCCTCGAAGCTCTCGAGCTCAACCACTGCAATCTGGTGCTCACCGACATCCTGATGCCGGATGTCAACGGCGTCGACCTGCTGGAACGCATTCACGCTCTGCACCCCAATCTCCCCGTCGTCATCGTCACCGCGGTTCACGACATCGCGGTCGCCATCGACGCCATGCGCCGCGGCGCCTACGATTATCTTCTCAAGCCCTTCACGCCGGAGCAATTGCTCGCTACCGTGGAGCGGGCGCTCAGCCACCGCCGCGCCCTCGAGGCGTCCGAAAGCTACCACCAGAGCCTGGAAGAGATTGTCCGCGCCCGCACCGACATGCTGCGCCACGCCATGGAGGATCTGGAGCACTCCTACGACGTGACCCTCGAGGCCCTCGGCGACGCCCTCGACCTCAAGGATTCAGAGACCAAGGGACACTCCAAGCGCGTCACGGCCTATGCCATCGCCCTGGCCCGCGCCATGGGCATTCCGCCCGAGGAGATCAAGATCGTTGCCCGCGGCGCCTTTCTGCACGACGTCGGCAAAATGGCCATCCCCGACGAGATTCTGCGCAAGCCCGGCTCGCTGACTGGGGAGGAACGCGAGCTGATGCGCGAACACTGCACCCGCGGCTATCAGATGCTGCGCAAGATTCCCTTCCTCGCCGGCGCAGCCGAGATCGTCTTCTGCCACCAGGAGCATTTCGACGGTTCCGGCTATCCCAACGGCCTGCGCGGGCAGGAGATCCCCCTCGGAGCCCGTTTGTTCGCCATCGCCGACGCCCTCGACGCCATCACCAGCGACCGCCCTTACCGCTCCGGCAGCGATTTCGATTTCGCCCGCCAGGAGATCCTGCGCTGCTCCGGCACTCAATTCGATCCCGCCATCGTCGAGGTCTTCCTCAAGATTCCCAACGAGCTCTGGCAGGAGCTGCGCTCCGAGATCAGCGGCCATCACCATCGCTATTCCCCCCTCGAGGTAGTCGAGGACTCCGGCGCATAGAACCATCCCCAATCGCTGTGCTCCAGGATGTCGGCTGCCCGCCGTCAGGAAAGTGCCCATAGTTTTGCAGTTCCGGTCAAAACTGATCAGACTCCTTTCCGCCCGAAGTGCACCATGAGAATGTGCATTCCCCAAAAGTCAAGATAACCAAAGGGGGATAGTAACGGCGGGTTGATCTGCCGCTCCGCACATTGAGCCTGGATGGGCAACTGCTTGTTGGGTGTGGCGCACATCATGCGTCGCTCGCAGCGGCGAGTGCGTCATCTTTCATTTCCCCCGTTCCCTGGTCTGCGGCTTCCAACGAGCCAAGTAAGGCCGGCGGCTTTTTCTCAGCTGCCGGCCTTGTCGTATCCCCTTTGCCGGGACGGAGATAGCGCCGCACCAGAGCGGTTTCGAAATTCGTGTGGCCGTTCGAGGGTCGTACAGGGTGGCTCCTTCTTCATGAAAAAGCCAATGGGGACTTCTTTCCCCGACTCATCGACTGTTATGTCCGAGGATGCCCTCCGCGCAGTCCTTTGCAAAACCGCGTAGTACTACAGTTGCAGATAGGTTTTTGCGGAGGGAGCAGGGGCCTTCAGGCCCCTGAAAGAGCCGCAGAAAAGGGGGCCTTTAGGCCCGGGCCCTTGTTTTTTGCGGCGCTTCACCGAAGTACAACTGTAGTATTAGAACCTATCCGCAGATTGCGTTTTGCAAATAGCGCCGGTCTCCTGACCGGCTGTACTGGCGCAGTCTGCCCTGAGCGAAGCCGAAGGGTCCACGCCGCCAGTAGCGATGTGCGGGTCAGGAGACCCGCACGACAGCCGGCCTCCCACCCAAAAAACAAAGACCGCTTTTTGGGGACCCCGGCCTGGACCCCTGCGGTACCTATTTGCAGAAGCGCTCAGGTGTGCAGCACCACATTCAGAAGTGACTTATTGACGCGAATTCCGCCGTTATATTTGATGAATCCCAGCTTGCGAAATCGGTTCATGAAGAAGCTGACCCGGGAACGGGTTGTGCCCACCATCTCGGCCAGCGTCTCCTGGGAGATCTTGGGAATCACCGTTTCCAGCTCTCCCGGCTGGCCAAGCTCCGCCATCAGCAGCAGGATCCGCGCCAGCCGCTTCTCGCTTGAATTGAAGAGCTGATCCACCAGGTCAGCCTGGATGCGCATGCTGCGCGCCAGCAGGAACTTGAGGAAAAAGTCGCTGAAGAAATGCTCCTCGTGTATGGCGCGTATCATCTCTGTGCGCTCAATCCTGAGCGCGGAGCAATCGGCGATTGCCGTGGCCGTTGTGAGCCGCAGGCCCGGCGTGCCCGCCAGCGAATCCTCGCCCACAAAATCGCCCTCCCGGAGAAGCGCCAGCGTCGCCTCCTTGCCCGTCTTGGAGACTACCGAGAGCTTGGCCCGTCCGCTTACCAGGTAAAAAATGCAATCGGACGGCTCCCCTTGGACAAAAAACGTCTTCTTTGCTCTTACGGCGACGGTTTTCCGTCCCAGCGCCCCCTTGGCCAGAAACTCCGCAGGGTCAAACCCGTCTTTCCTTCCATTTGCCATCCCGATGGCTATCTCCCATTGAATCCTGCCCGGCCTCGCTCATCCGCCCTCCCGACACCCGGACTCGATTCTGCCCACCGGTGAGCCAACACACACCAGCCTACTCTCATTCTTCGCCAAAAAATGCCCGAAAGTCTGCTCTTTTTTTGAACCCAGCGCAAAGACATCTTCAAATAGTGAAAACAGATTTCGATTCCGATAAAACAAAGCCCCCTCCGATCCGCTCAGGCCCAATTCGAAGACCCTTGACATCTGTATATATGGAGATCAATATTTGTATATACAAGGGAGACTCTCATGGCAGCCCCAATTACATCGATTCGGCTGGATACCAAGCTGGCGGATGAAGCCGTGCGCGTACTGGGAGTGAAATCCCGTACCGAGGCCGTGCATGTGGCTCTCAAAGAAGCCATCGGGCTCAAGCGATTCAAGGAACTCATGATAAAGAACGGCGGCAAGATGAAATTCGCCGGAAGCGATGAGTGAATTCGCCATCTTCGATACGTCGGTTTTAATCGACCAGCTCCGCACGAACCGTCACGCGTCGCACATCGGGAGTCTGGATGTGCCCGTGAAGAATTCTTCGGTTGTGATCGCCGAGCTTCGCCGGGGTGCCGTTGACTCAAAGGAAGCCAAGCTCGTCAGCGAGATGGAAAAGAACCACGCCATCCTCACGCCGACCGAGAACAACTGGCTTGAATCCGGCGCGATCCTTGCCAGGATAAGGGGCGACCAGGGCTTCGACCCGCACAAGCTGCGCGACCTTCACTTCGATGTGCTGATTGCATTGACCGCGCGGTCCCACGGCGCGCGCCTCATCACGTCGAACCGCGCCGACTTCGAACTGATCCGCAAGTACAGGGATTTCAGACTGGAAGTGTGGTAGGGCGTGCGATCCCAGGCGAGAGAATCCGGACCTGTGGCGCCTGGCTGTTCAAGACGACCAATGAACCATTGAAAACACCACACCAAGGTGGTCAAATGGGAATATGGATGCGATCCTGCGCAAGTACACGAGCTTCGACGAGATGAAAGCCGACGAGTATCGCTACTGGCAGAGTCGGCCCGTGCATGAGCGGATGGATGCGGTTGAGGAGATGATCCGCACGGCCTATGCGCTGAAAGGTTGGGAGGTCGAGCCGGATGTACCAAGACTACAAAGACCTTTTGTCCGCCTTCAATACCCGTGGCGTTAGATACCTCATTGTAAGAGCATACGCGGTCATCTTCCATGCTCAGCCTCGCTTGTTTTTGGGGTATCCTGAAGTAAGGAGACGATCCCTTGAACCGCGAACAGATCATAGCTCGATTGCGTGAGAATGAGGCGGCGTTGCGCGCGCGCGGTGTGGCTCATGCGGCCTTATTCGGCTCGCGCGCCAGGGGCGACCAGCGGCCGGACAGCGATACCGACATTATGGTCGAGTTCGATCCCGCGGCCCGGATTACCGTATTCGATTACGCCGGGCTTAAGAGGGACCTCGCCGCCTTGTTCGACGGCCCCGTCGATGTGGTCAACCGCGCCGGCCTGAAGCCACATGTAAGGCCCGCTGCAGCAGACGCCATCTATGCCTTCTGACACTGCCGCGGTGCTGCGCGACATGGAGCACCACATCCATCTCGCAAGCGGGTTCGTAGCCGGCATCGAATTTGAGGCATTCGAGAGCGACACACGGACCGTGTTCGCCGTCATCCGCTGCCTGGAGATCGTTTCGGAGGCCTCGCGCCGTCTCCCCGATGAATTGAAGGCGCGCCATCCCTCGATACCCTGGAGGGACATAGCGTCAGCGGGCAATGTCTACCGGCACGAATACGAGGAAATTGTCGCGAAGCTGGTATGGGACACCCTGCAACTTGCCCTGCCGGTATTGCAGGCCGCTGTTGCGCAGGAGATCGAGCGGTTGGGCCCAATACCGCCCGCACCCACGGCGCGCGGCTGATCACGTCGAATCGCGCCGGCTTCGAGTTGATACGCAAGTATCGGGATTTCAGGCTGGAAGTCTGGTAGGGCGTGCGATCCCAGGCGAGAGAATCCGGAACTGGGTGCCCGCCTATGAACGAACCACAATGTTGGGCGAAGCTTGAAGCGTGCACGCGCTCCGGCCCCCGGCATCGGCTCGGCAGTTCGGGCCGAATCTGATAGTCTCAGCACTATCTGATAATCGCTGTCAGATTCTGAGGGAGTCCAGTGAATAGTCTTCTCTACGGAGACAATCTTCCTGTTTTGCGTGAAAAGGTTCCCGACGAGGCTGTGGACCTCGTATACCTTGATCCGCCTTTCAACTCGGACCTGAACTACAACGTGCTTTTCACGGCAGATGGGCTGCACTCCGACGAGGCTCAGCTGACCGCTTTTAAGGATACGTGGACTTGGGATGCCGCTGCTCAATCTGCCTTAGATGAATTACAAACGGTTCGCATTCCGACGCTTGTCAATCTGGTGAACGCGCTCCATCTCGGCCTCGCACGCAGTCCGATGCTCGCCTATTTGGTAAACATGGCTCTCCGAATGGTGGAAATCCGTCGAGTTCTGAAGCCCGCCGGTTCGGTTTATTTACACTGCGATCCCACGGCAAGCCACTACCTGAAGATGCTTATGGATGCCGTTTTTTGGCCGACGAATTTTCGCAGTGAGATCGTTTGGAGAAGGACGGGTTCGCATAACAAGGCCCGACGTTGGGCTCCGATCCACGACATAATACTGTTCTACACAAAGAGCGACGATTACACGTGGAACCATCCGCGAAGGCCCTATATGTTAGGCCATGTTAAAGAGAATTTTGTCGAGGCATCCCAAGGCGTATACAAAACCAATTACTACGGCAATGTCTTAACGGGATCGGGAACACGAAACGGCGAGTCCGGAAAACCCTGGCGCGGATTTAACCCGACGGCTAAGGGGCGGCATTGGGCCGTGCCGGGAAAGATTTGGGAAGAGGTCGGGATCGAACCAAAAGGATTAACTCAGCACCAGAAACTCGACCTGCTATACGAGAAGGGCTTCGTCACAATCAATGAGGGAGATGCCTGGCCGCTCTACGAACGGACAATTATGCCCGGTGAAGGTCCGGCCGCTTCCGATATTTGGGCATTTCAGCCATATACAGAGGGAACTGTATTCGGCACGACTGCCGGGATCGACGCAGACGTCCGCTGGCTGAGTCCGCAGGATGCAGAGCGACTGGGCTACCCCACGCAAAAGCCTCTGGGCATACTCAAGCACATCATCAATGCATCAAGCCGCCCGGGTGACCTCATCCTCGATCCATTTTGCGGTTGCGGAACAACGATCGCGGCTGCTCAGATTCTTGCACGAAGATGGATCGGCATCGACATTTCCCCTTTCGCAATTGAACTGATTCGCAGGCAGAGGCTGGAAGGGGCATTCCCTCATCTCAAGGTTGGAGTTGATTACAAAATAGAGGGCCTCCCAACGACAATTGAAGGGGCGCGAATGATGGCCGAGCAAGATCGCGACCGGAAGGCGTTTGAAATATGGTCTGTTTCTAAAATTGATGGCATTCCAAACGATAAACGGGGAGCCGATAAGGGCATTGATGGGCGGATCCCGTTTAGACCGGATGGGAAGACTGTGAGATTTGCTGTCGTTTCGGTAAAGAGCGGAAAGTTGAAGCCAGATGATGTGCGGGCCCTCATCAGCGTGGCGAAGCGTGAAGAGGCCTCGTCACTAGGGTTCGGTGTACTTGTTACGCTGAACGAACCGAGGTCTGGAATGAAGGCAGATGCAGCATCCGCGGGAACAGTGGAATTTCACGGAAATCGGTACCCACTTGTACAGATTCTTACTACGGAAGAGATGTTAAAAGGGAAGAAGCCCAATCTTCCATATGTTGACCCGACGGTGGGGTTCGGTAAGAAGTCCGGCCACGCAGACCTTCAAGGCGATCTTCTTTAGCGCAGTCACATACGCGCAAAGGCCGTCCGCGGTTGCGGAGCGGCCTTCGTGCTTTCGTGATGCAGTAGAGGAGGGTTCCCTTTACAGTTAGTCGCCGGCGACCAGTTCGCTTTCCTCCTGCCGCCGATTGATCGGGGAGGCGGCATTATTCGAAGCCGGCTTGATCGAACTGAGCGAAACCAGTCCCGCGATCGGCTTCTCGCCCAGCACATGTTCGCGATAGAGCGCGGCCATGCGCGCGTTCTCGGCCTCCGCCTTGATCTTCCCGTCGCGCGCGCGGATCTTCTCTTCGCGGGCGTTCTTGGCGATGCCCAGATCGTCGAGCGTGTGGTTGGCTTGGGCGTTCACGTGCTCCATGTTGACATTCAGGTCGTGGCCCACGTAGTTCATGCCCACCTTTTTGCCGCCGGCGAAGATCTCGTGGCGGCCGTGCTCCTCGTACCACTTGGTCAGCGTGGCCGTCATGTGCATTTTCTCGATGATATTGCGCCAGCCCACGCCCGTGTTATACGCGCAGAAGCTGATCTCGCCTTCCTGCGTAGCGTAGGGAATGATGCACTGCTCCGTGCGCCGGAAGTCGTAGTTGAACAGATCCTGGAACCACATGCCGGCGATGAACAGGAAGTTCCATCGGTCCTGGCGCCGCTTCTTGATATCTTCCATCGTCCGGTCGCCCTTCACCGAGCCGTAATTCTTGCCCGTGGCGTTGAAGGTCTTGTCCATCTTCTTCATCATGTCGGTAATTTTGAAGTGCGTCGGCGCCTGGAAGGGATCGTAATTACGCAGCAGCGCGAGGCCGAAGCCGATGACCGAGAGCCACTTGCCGCGGGCCGCGTCATTCACCTTGGCCAGGTCCTTGGCCACCTGGTCCATGTGCAGGAACGCGGTCACGGGCGCGGCTTCCTTGGTCTCCTTGTCGATCATCAGGGCCATGCCGATGCCGCAATTCGGATGGCAGCCGCAGCTCAGTTGGCCCCACTCGGCGCTGGGCCCGTGAACCAGGTCGGCCCAGTCGGAGAAGGTGCTCATAAAGCTGATCGGGAACCAGTCGCGCGCCGGCTCGCCAACGCCCACCTGCTTCTTGACGTCGTGCGCCATGTGCGAGAGCGTATAGCGCTGCGCCACGCGGCGCTCCTCGGTAATCTCTTCGTCGCGGCCCGTGAAGCTGACCGGCTGGAACGAGAGGAAGCTGATCTTCTTCGGATTCTCGAGCGCGAACTCGATGATGCGCCCCACCTGCTCGTTGTTGATGCCGTTCACGATCGTGGTCACCGGCACGATCTCCACGCCCGCCTCGTGCAGATTGTTGATGGCCTGCAGCTTTACGTCGAACAGGTTGCCCACCTTGCGGTGCGAGTTGGCCGCGTTGCCGATGCCGTCGAACTGGAGGTAAACATAGCGCAGGCCGGCCTCGGCAGCAGCGCGGCACAGCTCCTTCGACTTCGCGAATTCGATGCCGTTCGACGCGGCCTGCACCGAGTTGAACCCCACCTTGCGCGAGTAAGCCACCGCGTCAAGGAAGTAGGGCGAGAGCGTAGGCTCGCCGCCACTGAACTGCACGCTCATCTGCCGTTTGGGCTTGATGGTCATGGCGTTGTCGAGCATGGTCTTGATCTCTTCCCACGTAAGCTCGTGGACGAAGCCGACCTGGTTGGCGTCCATGAAGCAGGGATCGCACATCATATTGCAGCGGTTGGTCAGGTCGATGGTCAGCACCGAGCCGCGCCCATGCGTCACCGTCGACGTTCCGTGGTGGTGCAGGTTCTTGTCCCCCTCGCCGTGCGCGCGAATATCGCGGCCGGGGAAGGTCTCTTCCAGATGCTTGAAGAACGCCGGATCGATCGACATCACGTCCTCGAAGTGGCCGTGCTTCGGGCAGTCCTTCACCATCAGAATCTTGCCGTCGCGCTCGATGATCTGCGCCTTGATCTCGCCCACCTTCTCGTTGAGCAGAACCTCATGAGGCAGCTTGCCGTCGAGAATCTGCTTGCGAATCTCCGGCACGCACTTCGGGCACAGCGAGTCCGTCGAGCGCGGCCAGCCCAAGGGCGGCTTTTCCTTCTGCCAGGACTTCTGAAGAGGTTTATCGCTCCATTTGGGCGTGAACCCCGGATTGGGGCTGATCCTGTTCAGGCGCTCATAGACAACCCACGCTCCCTGGGCGGCGTAAACGGCGGCCTTCTCGGCATACTTCACGGCTTTGGACATGTTTGCGGTCTCCTCGACTTAGAAATCGATTCAAAAAAGAACCGCCGGGAGTGCCATCTGGCCCGGCTCATTGCTTAGGTTTCTGGGCCTCGCGGTTTCCCGGTGAGGGATTCCGGAGGCTAAATAGTCATTACGAGGGTAATGCCCCCGCCCAGCAACCCCAAGGTGCTTGCAGCGAATGGCGAAATGAGCGTCTGGATGGGGATTTGGGGGTTGCGAACGGGAGGCCGGGGCGGAGGGGGATAGCCTTGGCAAGTGATAGATGTCAAGCGTCTTAGAGCTAGTCAAGAAACTCTATGTCCGGCCGTGACGCGTGCAAGGGCGCGGCTTTACAGGCTGCGGAAAAACACTGCAAGTTGGACGAAACGTGAAAGGGCGCGACTTCTAGCCTGCCCTGAGCTTGCCGAAGGGTGCCGAATAGCGGCCGAAGCACGAGGGGTTCTAACCCCTGCGGATCATCATCAATCGCCCGGCTATCCTGACGCAACGAGTGGGCACCGCGTGTCCCGCGGCCCCACGGACAGGTCTTCGTCCGTGGGGTGGGGGTCCGCATTCTCGCCGCTCAACTGTACCCTAATTCCCCTGCTTGTAGAACGTCTCTCCATCGACCGAAATGGTGGTCTGGTTAATGTAGACAACGCTCCAACGAATATGCCCGGGCTGGAGAGGCATCGGGTATTGCAGATCCAGAATCCCTCCCCTTGCCGAGGCAGTCCACCTGCACGTCCCGGACCACTTGGCCTTCCCGTTGACCAGGAAGCCGCAGGTACCGTTCTGCTCTACCACTAGACCATTGGTTTTGCCTTGATTGACCCAGCTGCCGATCGGCGGGGCCGCGCCCTGCGCCCCGGCGGCCTGGTTGCTCATCACGCCCAGCAGCATGCATGCAAAAGCCAGGCAAAGTGCACTCAAAGAGAAGAACCCGCGAACGTTTTTCATTTTCTCGAATAACCTCCGTTGCGCTAAAAGAAACCAGTATTGATGAAACCAGTATTGATGAAACCTGTATTGATGAAACCTGCATGGATTGAAACCTGCATGGCTGGGAGACGGGCGCCTGTGATGTGAATTTACCACGGCAAGGCGGCCGAACGACAACCATGAGCTTCCGTGCCGCCCTTGAGCCCCGATTCCTGCTCGCCGACTCTCTGTATTACTATTGAATGCTGTATAAATAATGCAATACACTAGGGCAAAGAAAAAGGCAGCTCGGACTGGGCCATGCAGCCGCGCAGTTTTGCTGGACAATTGCGTATGACCTCGATGGAGTTGAGGAC